>SDBT01007391.1_pt1 | contig 18072 bp, 17 predicted proteins | sample 2277101 | NCBI WGS metagenome assembly SDBT01 (sample SAMN10404973, study PRJNA504765) | marine sediment metagenome | isolation source: marine sediment core GS10_PC15, 103 cmbsf | place: Arctic Ocean: Southern Knipovich Ridge | collected 2010 | reverse complement strand
CCCCACAAGTCCAAAAACTGAACCGGAGCCAGGTGGATTATCGAAAATAATCGTGTATGTATATGATGATGAAGGGAGACCGTTTGAGGGGATCGAGGTGGAATTATGGTATCAGACAGATTCCGGTTCATGGAAAGAAAAGGATGAGAAATATATAGACGAGAACGGGAAGGCGGTTTTTGATAATCTTACAGCGGGTAATTATTATGTTAGATCTATAGGTAACTACATTGAAAACATAAGTGACTACATTAGTCAAAAAAGGTTTATTCCTCGGGTGATTTTACAAACAGATGTGATTCTTAAAGAAAATGATACCAAGGAGGTCACATTAAGATACCCGGCTAAAGTTACGCTCGAAATACAGGTTGTTGCCGGGCCGGACAAGGAACCGTTAGAAGGAGTACAAATAACGACTGTGCCCTATACATATTCAGCATATACTGATGAACAGGGACGTGTAATATTTGAAAACGTGCCATTTGTTGATTATATGTGTCGAATAAATCCTACCGGATTAAATGCGAGAACCAGGAGTATGTGGATGATAACAATATTAAATGGTGTATTCATGCCTATTGAAATATGGTTAAATGACTCGCCTGAAGTAAAAATATATTCACCCGATAATAATGAACATAATAATGGAAAGGATATATATTTCGATGGTATAGGTTCGGATTTCGAGGATGGAATACTGCCCGATGTCTCTCTTACGTGGTACTCCGATATTGACGGTGAACTGGGATCAGGTAAACAGCTTATGGTTGACCGACTTTCCCCGGGACGGCATAAAATCAAATTTATCGGGATTGATTCGCATGAAAATGCAATGGCTGATTCCATCTATCTGAACGTATACTTAGCCGATGATGAAACGTATTTCCCACTGCCTTACGAAGGCTGGTGGAAGTACAGCTATATTACAACCGATTTTTATGTAACAAACGTTCAAGGTGAGACGGAATACTGGTCGCTCAAAAACATTAATATATCAGTTGATGAATAAATTAACTGCCGAGACGAGTAGATATAACGATTTGCTTTTGGAATCTGCTGGCAAAGAAGAAAAATATGAAAGTAAATTAAGAAAATCTGCGTTGAAAGTACAAGATATTAGAAAAGAAGTTTCTACATTAATGGGTAAAGTTGTAAGACAATTAAAGGCAATTCCTCAAGGAATAGGAGTAAAAGCTTTAGCTGATGTGTTTTTTGGTGACAAAACTCTTCTACGAGTTTTTCAAGATCAGGCTCAGCAGAAAGGTTTTGGTAAAGAAGGAGGATCTAAATTACTAACCCAACTAATGTGGGGTAGGGCGGGAGTAGCTGGTGTAAAGAGGACAGCAGAACTTACCAAAGCCAGTTTTAGAGAACTAGGTTTTGCTACGAGAGAAGGATCTGAAGAAGTTAGAGATAAAGATATAGTTTTTGTAGCACAGTCATTAGCAGACAAGTGGGGTCTAGAGCTTAATATGATGAAGGCTAGAATGACTGATGATGGAGACTTGGTTTTCGAAGGTTTTTCTAAAGATTTAGGAAAATCCATCAGAAAAACCTCTGAAGAACTTACTGATCATGTAACAGAGGTATTTGCAGGTGCTAATCTCCGTAAAGTAATGACAGAAAACTTAAGGTTAGTAAAAAATATTTTAAGCGGTGCTGGTTCTGGTGTAACTTTTCCAGGAGAAATTGATCTAGGATCTAAATTTAGATCTGAATTAAGTTTGGGAATTCGTTTAGCTGACCTTTTTCCAGTGGACTATGAAAAAGTTTATAGACAAATTCAATCTTATCAAGATATTATAGGGCAATTAGAACCTGAAGTTGTCGCTGGGGGATTTCAAAAAGCTATTAATTTAACTGATAAATTAAAAACAGGTATATTAGAGCTTCAGTCTACTATAGCTGAGAATACTGCAATTTTACAATTTAAGTCTGTATTAGAAGAAGTATATAATACAGCTGATGCAGCTGCAAGAGCTTTAGAACATACTAATATTCAAGAAAAAAATAGGGCTAAATTTTTAATAGAAACTTCAGGAGGATTGGCTGCAGGTGTAGCAGGATTTCAAGCTGTTTCAGGAAGAGTGCCTGCTCAAATGACCGGGGCCGAGTTAAGATACTACACTAACCCTGATTTACAGCAGGCCCAGATAGGTAGGGGAACAAAAGGAAGAGAGTTAGAATTTTGGGTCGAGAGACAAAGTGATTTGGAAAAAGCATTGGTTGATTTGAGATACACACTTAGGGATTATGAAGACGCCCGCGCTCGTGGTGTGGAAATTGGAGACGCTTTTGATGAAGCTCAAGAAAAAATGGAATTAAGACAAAGAGAAGCATCTAGCGCAGGCGAAAAATTAATTGTAGATAAACTACTGGTTACTCAAAAGCTTCAACAAGAAGCTAATATGAAAACCGACCATTCTAATGCCTTGTTGGAAGAACTTGTTACTATTAACAGAGAATTATCTAATAGGACAAGACCAGAAGAACAAATAAAGGCTGAGGAAAGACTTAGAGAAAGATATGGAAAAGAAGGTTTTCCTGGCATTATTAAAGGCCGGGCAGAATTAGGTAAGTCAATTGCTAAAAAAAGTAGTCCTTTTGTAGGATATTCTTGGCCAGGAACTGATAAAACATTGGATGCATTAAGAGCCGAGTTTAAGGTATTGGATAAAATATTGAAAGACCAATATTTTAGTTTCACTGATTATGTAAAAAAGTGGGAAAGAGTATCTCCTGCCATAGATGAGATTGTCAAGGAAAAATTTCCTAAAGCTTTTGAAGAAATAAATAAAGTAGAGGATAGTTTTGAAAAATTTTTAAAGCTGTTAGCATTAGGTTATAAAGTTCCTGAAACTGATAAATTTGATGCCTCTAAGTTTTTAGAAACTATAGTCAAAAAAGCTACCGAAGATCGTATAGGCGTTTATAAAACTGAATATGGAAATCAAGTAAAATTGATAGAAGGAGAAATGGCCAGAGTAACAGCTACAATAGGGCAATTAAGGTCTAACATTATAAGCGAAGGAGGCGTCGAATATTTAGAACAAGAACTTGCTAACTTTTTTAAGGAAGTTGGAGATACTTTTAAGGATCTAAATATTCAATCATATACAGAAAATTTAAGTAGACAGTTAAAAGGTTATATGACAGGAGCTTTAAAAGGTTTATCCCAAATGCCTGCTGAACCTGGTATTTTAGGCCCTAGAGCGTTTGAATTAACTGGTATGCAGAGACTTTATGCTGCCCAGCCTAAAGTATTTACGGCCATCTCTAATATGGAAAAAGAAAGAGAAGGACTAATAAGTACTTTAAATAAATTTGCTACTACTATGAATGATACTCGTTCTAGTCTCAGAGTTGCTACGGAAGCTGGAAATGTTGGAGCTATAGAACAATTTACTGATTTATTAAGCGCGCAGAAAGATGTGTATGAAGATATAGTTGGTAAGGTAAGAGATGTAAATAAAGAATTAGAAAAATTTGGTCCTACTTTACAGAAAGCTTTGGATACGGAAAATCTTAGAAAACAGTTAGAAGATTTTGCATATGATATGCAGAAATTTCAACACATGTTTGAATTGTCTACAAAATCTATAGATAAAGCTACTAGCAGACATCCTCTTTCTAAGTGGACAGAAAGACAGCAGGGTGAACCTCTTTTTGCAACACAATTTGAAAGGGAGCTTGGTAGAATTAAAAAAGAAAAAGGATTTGTTCCTTCAGAAGATAGGGAACGAATAAAATTTGAAAAGAAGGAAGCTGTTAGACAATATAAGCAGCAAAAAGAACTAGAAGAATTAAATGAACAATACAGTAAAGGTAAACAGGTCCTTGAAGCTTTATATGAGTCTCAACATAGGTATGGTTTGGATTTAAGTGGTCTGATGGGTGGTTTGGAATACGACCTAGAGCACGCAGGAGATAGGATTCAAGGATTTATGGGTGAGGAATTTAGAGGAGTTCCTTTTTTAAATAATTTGAGTAAAAAGTTAGAAGGATTAGACATTAGCATAAATCCTTTATTAGATCCTGCTATAACTACCGCACAGAAGGTAACAAGATTGGTTGAAATAGCCGAGAACAATAAAGTAGGAAGATTCTCGCCAGCGGTTATGCCTGAAAAGAAAGCTCAAGGAGGTTTCATAAAAGGTCCTGGTACAGAAACTTCTGATAGTATTCGTACGATGTTAACGCCTGGAGATTATGTTATTAATGCTTCAGCCGCTAGAGGTAATAAGGATTTCTTAAATAATTATTTTAATGGAAAAATTACAGCTATGCATCAGGGAGGTAAAGTTCCTGTTGATGTTAGTACGGGAGAAGCTATAATTCCTGAAAAAGATGTTAAAGGTAAAAAATCTTTTTGGGATTTTATTAATAAGGGAAAAAGTTTACTTCAAAAAAATAAAAAAGGAACAGGTCCTGAAAACGTTGTAGGATTTAGAGGAAGAAACGGAGGATTATTAGAGGGTTCTGTATTGATAGATGATTGGAATGGTACTGAAAGAAACAGAAAGTTTGATAAGATAGATCCAAAAGATTTTGGAAAAGGAAGAGGGCTGTCCCAAACAGGCTCACAAGAAAAAACGTACACTGATAAAACAGTTAAGTCTGGTCCTATATTAACAGAATCTCAACGAGATGCAGAATGGTTAAGGGAATATAGAGAAGGTAGAGAATCTAAATTGTCTGCTGCAGAATCAATTAAGAGATTTGAAAGTATGGCTCAGTTTCCCGATCTCCGTGAGAAATATGAAACGGTTTGGGGCATGTTAACTGTAGAAGAGATTTCAAAGAAAAGGGAAGAGGAAGGTTATTATAATAAATCAGCTAAAGACACGACATCAATGCTTTCCTCTACAGAAGAAGGTAACGCAAAACCTTTTTTTTCCACAGAAGCATTTAGTAAGGCTTTTCAAAGAGAACCAGAACGTCAAGCACATTACTTAGAAGAAATAGATATGAATGCTATTAAAAAAAGAGTGAATGAACTTAAAGATATTGAAGAAATGAATAAAGATTGGCTTGAAGATAGTTGGATTGGAGATAACGAACGTTTTTCTGAAATGAAAAAGAGAGATCCTGTTAAAGTAAAACCTAGTAAACGTACTTCTGAAACTCAATACGAAGATCTTATAAAAGGATTTAATAAATACATAACTATTCCAGTAGGTACTGCAGCAGAAGGAAATTTATATCCTTTGATAGAAAGTGTAAAGAATAAGTTTAATCTATTTAGACCATCTTCTGTAGAAGCAGCTGCAGCTAGTCCATTTGCCAAATTTGCTATGGACGATCCTTTAAGAGTTGAAAAGCTTGGAATGCCTGTTTATAAAGCAGGAGCTAAGGCTTTACAGATAGGATTAGAAACACCTGCGGAAGGGATCAGAGCTCACTTGTCTGGAGGCAGCTCTCTTGAAGCAATGTATTCAAATATAGTTAAAGGTGAGCGTCTTGGAACTGAATCTTTTGATAGAGTGAAAAAGTTCATGGGTTTAGATGAAGATGAAGATATAATTCAACGTTTTTTCTCTAGAATACTGGATTTTGCTACTGATCCTTTGACTTATATAGGTGCTGGATTTACTGCAAAGACAGCTTTAAAGAGTGTGATAAAGATTAAATCAACTACATATAAAGATGTATCTAAGAGAATAAAACAGATTAAAAAACAGGCTGGAAAAAAGTCCAAGGCTGTTAAAAAATCTGAAAAGATACGTTTGGATGAAATACAGGCAAAAAGAGCAATTAAAGAATCAGAGGGGAATCCTACTTTACAAGATGTGAGAGACTTTCAGGCTGGAAAACAACCACCGATAACAGATATTGGCAAGATAGGTAAAGAAATACAATCAAAAGCAGGAAAAACAGCTCAGATGCCTTTTGGAAAAGCAGGGTCAATTAAAGGAGTTAAAAAAAATATTCAAGATTTAGAAGAATGGGGAGACGTTATACCTTTTACTGAAATGGATGATACAGGTAGAGGTGTGATTTCTAAAGGTATTTCTAAACTTAAAGATATTTTTGGGAATGTTTCTGAAAAAACTGGTTTATTTTTTCCTAGAGAGGTTAAACCTATTGGAGAAATGGAAAGAGTGGGATCAGAAAAATTACTAAGTGCTTATAATAGAAAAAAATTAGAAGTTGAAACAATTAATAAGTTGTGGGAGAAAAAAGGAGGGCTTTCGTACCAAATCCTTTCACCTCCTGATTACTCACATGGGTCACTTCCAAAAGGTGTGACTAAAGAATACATAGAGAATCTTAAGTTTAAGAGAATGACTTCGCAAATAGAACTTGGTGATTTACAAGATGAGATGCCAAAAGTTTTTTCTAATAGGTTGAGAAAATTTACGAAAGAACTTACTGGAAGATTCGCAGGTACTAGAAATCCCCCGGATGTTAATATTAAAGACGTAATTGAAAAGGGAGAAGTTTTAACGAGGTATTCTGGAGATGCAGTCTCTAGGTGGATGCCTGTTGAACCTTGGAATTTGGATAAAGTTGTTAAGCCCGGATTAAGTATTCTTAAAACTCAATCTTCTTATGCTTCTGGTTCAAAAGCAATAAACATATTTCCTGAAGAAATAGCTAAAAAAGTTGGGGCTATGGCAAAGCCTGAGCAAACTATACTTCATGAAGTTATTCATGCATTTAATACTGTAAAAGGGAACAAGAGTGAAGTAAGATCTTTTATTGCGAAAACTTTTAGAAAATCCAAGGGATTTCGAGAAATAGCCAGTACTGTAGTGTCTGATCTTGGTTATAGTCCAGCACAAGCATATGAAGAAGCTTTAGTTAGAATTGTTTCTGCTCTATATAGTAAAGATAACATTCGAATTGGATTAAAAAGATGGGATTTAACAAAGAAATCTGGGAAAAAGATTGTGGATAAAGATTCTCCTCTTATTTTTGGTTCCGCGATAGATCCTACATTTATTAGAAAAAACTTTTATAAATTTATGAAGGAAATATCAGGAGAACTGGGCACTAAAATTTCCAAAAAATCTTTCCAGAGAGGTATAAAATATGTTCCTGAAGACATGATTGCCCAACTTCATAAAGGAGAAGAGGTTGTTCCTCCTCCCATGGCTAGAATGGCGCGAAGAGGGGAATCTGCTATTGGTGCTGGTGGGGGAGAAGGTTTAGCTAAGACTATCAGGGACGCTATTGAGGAAGCTATAGAAGATAATGAAGTGTCCATAGATGCTCAGTCTATTGAGAGTGCTATTGAAAAAGCAATAAAAGATAATAAGATACAAATAGAAGGTGTTACCAATGGAACGTTGTCTTTAGAAGATAACAAAGTTGAATTGAGAGACAACACAGTGATACTAACAGATAACAAAGTTGAACTGGGTAATAAAATAGTTACTTTAGACAGGGATACAGTTAGATTGGAAAATGATACAGTACGTTTGGAAAACGATACAGTGAGACTGGAAGATAATAAAGTAGAGTTAAGAGATAATAGGGTAGTATTAGAAGATAATACAGTAACGCTAGATACTGCAGGGTTAGATTTAGGAGCCAAGAATGCAGATCTAATGGAAGATATAGCTGGAAATAGAATTTTAATAGAACAAATAAGTACCAAACTTAATAATCTTAGTTTAGAGGATTTAAGTACAGAGTTAAAGGGTGAAGTTATTACACAAATAAATGGCATGAGAGACAGATTAAATGTTGTTGATAACTCTGTTAAAACACATAATGGTACAACTATATCAGAAGTTCATTCAGCTGCTTCTGTTCATGATGCTATTAGACAAGAGATAAATAATTTATATAATGAAGTGGATAAATTAAGTAGAAGAGTGTTTGTTGCTGATAGTAAAGCAGATAGCGCTGTATCTAAATTAATCTAAGGAGTTACCTAATGCCTTTTCAAGATATTGATGACAGTCCGAGTTACGATGAAGTTGATTATTGGTCTGATTTTTTTCCTACTGATGCTGCTTCTCTAGCTGGTACTGGTGGATCTGTTGCTGTTCAAGTTTTAGATAAGTTTGATATACCTTACATAGGACCAGGTGGAGGTTCTCTTCCTGGTATGGATATAAAAGGAATGCAGGCCTCTCAAGCACTAAATCTTTCTTTATCTGAAGAATTAAAAAACGACGTGTTTTTGGAAGCTTATATGGGCGGAGATGGTATAGTACGATTTTTTGAAGTAGGAGGATTTCCAGGAACTGTAAATTCGTGGTTTAGTTTTTCTACTAATTCCTTAAAAACTCCATTAGACACTGTTATTATTTCAGGGTATGATCCTCCTTTAACTAGATGGACAGGAGAGGCTGTAGATTATTTAAAAAATAAAGAAATTTATGGAATTCCTGACGATGTTATAAATAATGTCTGTGGTGGAGGTATTCTAAACAAAATTGCTTATATAGTATTTGAGGATGGTGTAGAGTCTTCCAGTTATGACAGTATAATTGGTGGAGTTACGTTGGGAAGATTTGATAATCATATAGGTTTTATTTATGTTATAGACAATCCACCTGATCCTGCAGGTACTATTAGTTGGTCAATATCTAATTCTACAAGAGAATTTATAGATATTACAAGTAACATACCAACCAGTTTTATAAATTATACAGGAGACCCTACAGGAGATAATTCCGGTTGTTGGTATAATGCCACACTTGCTGGTTGCAGTAATACCCTTAAATTAGGTCCATTTACAAAATATGATCCAACTAGGGAAGAAGAGGTTCCAGATTTTCAACAAATATCAAGAATATTTTTTATAGGACAAGAAGTTATTTCTGTTAGTGCTTTAGCAGGGGAGGGTGGTTCACTGTCGGCTAGACATGAGAAACAAATACTGTCTGTACCTCCTGAAGATTTTACTGTAAATGAAGATCTTGCAACAGGAACAGTTGATATATGTTTTAAGAGGGTTAAAAGTATAAATGAAACAGCTTTATATAACATAGCAGACCAGTCTCTTAGTCAAATTAGTTTTTATGATCAGGCAGGAAATTTAGTAACTACTATCCCTGGAGGTACTGGGTATAATTGGATAGTAGATTTTGCTGGGAGAAGAATGGGTTGGTTAATAGAGAAAATGTACGTAGAGGTTATTAGAAATAGACCTTGTATAACTGTCAATGATGAAGCAGGTAATGCTTTAAGTGCAGCACAAAAAATAACCATAGATGCAGTACCTGTATTTACTACAGACAGTCCTGCTCCTATAGCAGTTTCTGGAGGTGGTTTAGTAGATCAAGAAGCAGGTATGATTGACAACGATCCTACTACCTTACAGGAGTATACAGATACTGTAGATTTTCAATTAGAGGCTTTAAGACAAGGTTCTGTTGTAGATATTTCATTACCGTTTTTGGAGGATGGTCAGTTATTAACAATGGCAGATAAATTACTGAGTTTATATAACGAAGATGCTGAAATAACTACATACATGTGTGGTCCAGATTCTGATCCACAGCTTGGAGGATCATTGGAAGGTAAAATAATAAATAGCATAGAGTATTCCTACCAAGACAGTAGTGCTTATAATATAACTACTGTCACAGGTCCTATAATGGAAAAAAATATGGGTTTTACTTCCTCGCTTTTTCAGATGGAAACTGAAACTGTTAGTACAGAGGGTAATATTACTCAAATAGCTGGTAACGGATATAATTATACTGTTAAAACTAATAAATTCGGATCCTTGCCTGCTTATAGTGGTATTAGGGAAGATATGGAAGTGGGAGATAGAGTGCAGGTTACAATACATAATCATCCTAAAGTGTCTTTTGGAGGAGAGTATTAATGGTTGATATAATTAGAGAGGAAATAAGAGCAGAAATATCTATCGGAGGGGAGACTTTTGTAACTCCTGCTGTGAAATCTTTTAGTGTTAATAGAAGTCGTCAGAGTTTAAGTGCTAATTTTTCTGCTAGTATTGAAGTAAGCCCTAATGATTTTACAACAGTTGGAAGTGATGTGGTTATACGTGCTGGAATAAAAGATTCATTAAAAACTATTTTTACAGGTATAATAAAAAGTGCTGCTGCAAAACCTTCTTGGGATGATGCTAGTAAAGTTATATTAAGTATTAGCGGTAACGACAGAATGTATGTTTTAGATGATAAGAAATTTTCAAGAAGAGCTTTGAACCCCGGGCTTGCTCCTTGGGCATCCATTACTGGTGTTTCAAGAAGACAACAAGTATCACAATATAATTGGAAACGTAAAAATGTTTCTATTGGAAAGATAGCGTTTTTAGGTAATGAAAAATTCATGAATGATACTAGAGTAGTACTTACTCCTGAAATTAACGATCCATTATACCCTTTCATTTCTAAGGCTGCTGATAAAGATGATAGAGAAATAATTCCTAGTGCTATTGCATCTTTTGTTTTAGACCCTCTTACTATATCTTCAACTCCTTATACAGGGGGAGGAGGTACTGATGAAGATGGTAATTTAGAAGATACTTGGAATGTAACTTTAAGTAGTGAAGACTGGAACTCGTTTGCTGGACAAGAAAATATATCAGATATGTGGGCAGTTGATAACCCATCAGTTGCTATAATTACTTCTGTTCCAGAAAGTCCAACAGCTGTTAGCGCTGGAACACCTCCAGAAGGAGCACAGTGTAAGGTTAGAATTATAGGAGTTGGACAAACCACACTTAAATTAACCGATGATAATGGAAAATGGGGCGTATGTACTATAGTTGCTATGGTTCCTCATACTCATGAATCAGTAGCTACAGGTGGACCAGCTTTCGGAACTTTTGCATAAATGAACCAAAAAGGTGATAATTATGACATGTGGACCATGCGATATAACAGGCCTTTTTCCTATAGGAGGTCTTAGTGGAATTATATCTGTTAGTATATCTTCTAGCACGGAAGTTAACTTAACGTCTACTGAAGTTATACTTACAGGTCCTACAACTGGAACTGTTAGTATGTCTGCTTATCCTTATCTCAAGGGAGAAGATAGGCTTTTAGGTGTTGGATGTAAGTCTAGTGCTAGAGCTGAGTGCAAATGGGTTCAGAAGTATGATTGTTTTAATAGTAAGATGCATTTTTTTCCGGCTTGGGGAGGAAGTGCGTCCAGAAGTGGAGACGCTATTAACGGAGTTAATTTAGAGGCGGAGGTTGTTACTCTCAATAGTATGAATGTAGATGCTTCTTCTGGTCCAACTGCTCCTTATTTTAGAGATACTCAAATAAACGGGTTTAATTTAATATATAGTGGAAGACCCATCTCTGTTACTAGTGGAAGGCCACAGTCTTATAGTTTTTTGGCTGATGTTTTACCTGAAAATACTGAGTTATATTTGTCTAGTTTCGAATTATCTATAGATCCTCCGTCTAGATCTGTAGTGAATTATAATTTTATTTTTGCTCTTAATGAAGCTTAAGGGGTGTTTAATTTGGCTGATGTATTTACTGAAACTTTTGTTTATAGATTAAGGACGGCTGGTTTGGTGCCTGGAGGTCAGGCAGGTGGGGGCGAGTTTGTCCTACAGACTTTTGGCGCGGAAAAAATAACTAATAGAATATGGCCGTCTAAGACTATTCTATTAGAAAGTGATGACATGAAAGGTTTGGGTGGGGAATATGTCAGTGCTAGTTTTCAAGGATCTAATTACAAAACTGAAGAAGGAGAATTTTCTTTTTCTGGACAAGCCCAACTACCCCCTGATTTTATTGATGAAAGTGAAATACCAGGGGCTTAATGGAGGAATATTATGGCGGTAGAATTTATAGATTGTTCTTCTTTAAGTATTAATTATAGTGCTAGAGGAGACGTAACTTTAAATTTTACAATTATATCGGACCAAGGTTTATTAAGTGATTATAATACTTTGGTTTTTGGAGGAATAACTTATACAGGGTGGATTACTAGTGTAAACGTATCTGATATAGAATTTACTCATATTCAACAGTACCAAACTACCGTAGTTGCTACTGCAAGTATGTAATAAAGAGGAGAATAGATAAAATGGGGTGCAAGGGCTGTGGAAGGACTGCTGGGGTTAATAAGACGAGATTTAAGTATTTGACCCGCAGTCAGATAGAAAATAGATTTAACAAATTTAAAAATAAAAATTGTTCAGAATTCTGTGATAGAGTAAGTGAGTGTAATATTTTTGAATATAGAGTGTGTAAAAATAAAAAAGCAACTTTCGAGTTGTTATAGGGAGGTGAAAAAATATGGCAATTATTGTTGGAGCAGGTACTAGTATAACTGGATTTACTGGTGTAGTTTCAGCCAATTGGGGATTAGAACCTAATGTTCAAAGATTGTGGGAAATAGGGTCTTTTACTCCTTACGATATTTTAACAGACATTAAACAGACTGCTAGTATTACTTGTTATGGCGGAGGAGGTCCTATTATTTCTCCCACACCTTCTACGTCTTGTGTAGATAGTGATTCTTCAGTTACTTTGTCCATATCTCCAGGTGTGTGTTTGGCACCGGTGGACGGTGTTAGTGGCCTTTTTTATATAGATTCTTACTCTTATTCTAAAGGAGATGTTAAAGCATATGGCCAAGAAACTTACAGCATGAGTAGCTATGTTGATAGTGTGGATAACCCAGCACCAGATTTTATTCTTTTAGGAGTACCCACAGGTCAAAAAGCTGGGGATGTTTCTAATTTTGGAGTTGTAATAGACCCTGTCGATGCTACAGGTCAAACAGGGAGTGTTTCTGCTGGGTCCCCAGGACTAGGTGAAGGTTCTACTACCAGTTATGGAGTAGTTTCATCGTTCGGTGGTGGAACAGGAAAGGAAAATGGAAAAAAAGGAAGTTCTAGTGCTACTATGCCTCATACTCCAGTTTACACAGGTGTATAGTATCTAAGGGCAAAGGAGATATTTTTATGACAATACCTTTATTGGCTAATAAATACAGATTAGAGTTACATTGGAGTAAAGCATTGTTTGAAGTAGAAGGTACGGTTAAGTTAATAAAAGCATATTTTTCTGGACCAGCGTTGAATATAGCAAATAAAATAAACGAAAATGATGAAATTATTATTGATATGACTACGCAATATCTGGTATTTATACCTTATTTTTACTTAGCGAATCTTTCTTGGAAGACTGTTGTTTACAATAAAGACGGTAAAAGAGTTTATTTAAATGATACGGTTATAGTAAATAAGCATGTTAATTCCTTACCTAAATTAGAAGATAGTGATTATTTTGTATTTGATGTTGCTAATCATGAGGAAGAGATTCATAGATTTAATCCTAATTACACAGCTTACTTAGTAAATGAAGGAGGAGAGCTTTACAGCTTTTAAAAATGGGAGACGATATTGTTATAGGGACTAATAAAAACGTGCCCGGATATTATTGGAAGATTTGTCCTTACTCAACTCAATGGAGTTTGCCTACAAAATTAAGTATAGAGGTAGGAGGTGTTCCAGTCGGCGGGGGTCCTTTTGTTCCAGCCAATTGGAAAGATCCTTCTCAAAGGACTGATCATACCACTTATGAAGGAAGAATGTTTATGAAAAGTGCTCCTAGACCGGGGCTTATCTGCAGAGATGATAATTGTTATTATTATACTACAATTAGTTCAGGCTCTAGGTATTTTGAGATTTAATTTTTAAAATTTAGAAAGGAGGAAATAAAAAAATGGCTACTACTATTTATGTTAGGGATACTGAAAATTATCCAAGTATTCAAAAAACAATATCTGTGGATTTAACACAGCTTGTACCTGTAGGAGTTTCCGGGGATGAAAGATGGATGGTTTCTCTTATTACAGCTGCATATTCGGATATTGCTACTACTACAGCAATTGGTGATGTTTATGTTAGAACTTTATATAGAGGATGGTCCAGAAGTTCCGGTTTAGAAGGAGGATCCTTTACTATTGTAGCTGCTACTAATGATAAATTGGCAGTTAATATAGATAATCAAGCCAGTGCCCTTGCTACTTACACTGTTACTTTAGAGGCAGGTGTTAATATACCAGGAGAAACAGTCGCTGCGGATATAGAAACTAAATTAAGAGCATTAGCTGCTACTGGTGAAGATCAAGCAGGAGATCTTGGATATTTGAACTGTGAAGTCGAGTTTGAAGATAATAAGTTTTGGATTTATTCTGGAACGGTAGCTAATAGTTGGACAAGTACTACTAGAAGTTCAGTACAAGTAATATTTACAAGTACTAATGATAGTAGAGTTACTTTAGGTTTTAAGGTTCCTTTAGAAAGTTACACTTTAGGTTCCAATCCTTGTCAGATAACTGAGACATCTGCTGAATATACAGGAGATGCTGCTACTATGAGTATTTCTACTCCAGCTTGGACTGTTGCTGCTGGTCAGGCTTATATGATCAGTGACGGAGATAAGACGGAATATTTTGCAAGTATTTCAGGATCTAACTCCACGACATTGAATGTAGGCGATTCATCTGCTAACAGTTTTATCGCTGTTTCTGGTACTTATGCCGCTGGTTCTATGATTGTTTATCTTCAACGTGGAGACGATGCATATCCTGTTGTATCTCCCATAGCAACTGTTGATGATACCATTAGATGGGGATTAATGACTGTAGTTAATCAGATAGATTTTTCTAGTTAGGAGTCTGCTATGGCTTTTATAACAGTATATAACAAAACCGCCCCGTGGAAAAGATTGGTGATTCAGCTTAATATTTTAAAATATCTAAGTCCTAGATTTAAAGGGGATGAGGGGTGGATGTTATATGCTAAGTCTGAAGGTGCTGTTGATTATAATGGGGAAGAAATACCGGTAAAAATAATAGGAGGTAAATCTAGAACTATAAGAGTTCCTTTCAGTTTTGGATGGACAGTTGAGCTATGACGATATTTTCACCATCTGATATAAAAATTTATTACTCAAGTGCTACTATAATAAGTGGAACCCAAACTAATCCCTTTGCTTCTTTAGGAGGTAATTTAAGTAGTACAGAAGTTCCTAACGCTACTTTAATGTCTCTATTTGATACAGTTAGTGGAAGTGAGGTAATTTTAGGGTCGGATAACTACAGAGCAGTGTTTGTTCGTAATACCCATGCTTTACTTTTCTTTAATGAAGCTAAAGTATATTTTAATAGTAGGACTAATTATAATAATGATTTAATATATTTCGGTTTAGAAACTTCTATTGATTATAGTATCCAGCAAATTGCTGATGAAACAACCTCCCCTACAGGAATAATATGGTATTATCCAGGGGAATCAGTTTCTGCGATTACAGTGGGAGATTTTGGTCCGGGTGATACTTTTGGAGTTTGGTTTAAAAGAGAATTTGTAGCCACAGCTAGCGGATCGGGTATAAGAAACGACTGGTTTAATTTAATGGTGGAAGGGCAAGTTACATAATTAAGTTTAGAAGGAGGTAAAGACATGGCAGAGGTTTGGACATGGGCAGGTTACAGCCTCGTAACTTCAGGTTGGGATATTACTATTTCGGGTACCGGAAACAGAATAGGTTTTTGTGGAGCTACTTTTGGAAGTAGTGTGGGGGTTGGCGAATATCAAGACAGTACGTGGGTTACTAACGACACTATGACTGTAAATTATGGGGAAATTAATAATAATAAATATATAAGTTCTACTGAAGTAGATACTAATAGTAGTGGAACCAAAACATTAATATCTGGTTCTGTACCCTTAGACGAGTGTACATTAAGAATTTCTTTTGAAGAGACAGATTCCTCTACGGCTACAAGTGTTACACGTTTTTATGCATATGATGGAACCACTCCTGCAACGGCTCCTCCAGGGGTCCGTGCTGTCGCGTTTGAAGTTGATACTTTAAGTGGCGGGGGGAGTTATTTAAATATAGGAAAAGATACTGGAACAGTAGGAGGGGCGTGGACGGCTTCTTTAGGTATTGGAGGAAGTACTAATAAACTTATCATTGCTGATGAAAGTTCAATTCCAACACATCAATGGTTTTTGGGAGTAAGTTCGTCGCCCCAAAGCGTAGGTTTAAAAAGCTCGTATGTATTTCGTATTGAAACTGATTATCAGTAATATTACTTAGATATAATGAAAAAGGATTTTTTTTCTTATGGTAATTTACCAAGCTAAAAATAAAGTAAACGGTAAGGCTTAAATAGGACAAACTGCTAGAAATTTTAAAGAACGTAAATATCACCACTTAAATGATACATTTAATGGCAGCAATCTTCCTTTTCATAGAGCTATTAGAAAATATGGTTCAGGGAATTTTGATTGGGAAATTTTAGAAGAATGTTATTCCATTGAAGAGTTAAATGAAAGTGAAGAATATTGGATCAGGGAATTAAATGTTCTAGTTCCAGATGGGTATAATTTAATGAGCGGTGGGAATAATTCGACTCACCATAAGAAAACTCTTGATAAAATGTCTAAGATCAAACAAGGGGAAAATCATCCTATGTATGGCAAAATTGGGGTGAAACATCCTAGGTATGGCAAGTTTCATACCGAAGAAACTAAAATTAAAATGTCTAAAGCTAGACAGGGGGAAAATAATAATTTTTACGGTAAAAAACATACTGAGGAAAGTTTAAAGAAAATGTATGGTATAAAACGCACCGAAGAATCTAAAACGACAATGAGAGAAAATCACGCTGATTTTAGTGGTGAAAAGAATCCCCAAGCTAAATTAACAGAAGAAGATGTTTTAGATATTCGTAAACGATATAAAGATGGAATGAGTTATAAAGAGATTGCTAAAATAAAAAATAGTACCTACCAAAATGTGTATAAGATAGTCAATTACAAGTCTTGGAAACACGTTGTTTAAAAATGGCGGGTAAAATTACTTAGAATAATTGTGATCGTTCATAAAGCTTTGATTATATATATCAATGGCACAAATTAGTTCTCCAATGGGACAACCATAAGAGGACTATTTTTGTACCCAGAAAGGAGAAAATAATGAGTGCAGTAAGTTTGGAGAAGAATTGGTACAAAGACGGATTTTGGTTAGCATCTCTTTCTAATGGTCATACTGTTAGAGAAAGTGATCTTTTCAAATTTGGGGAAAATTCTCCTTGGATAAAATTTAAAAAATTTTTGAAAAGTAAAAAAGATATCCACATTACTAATTTAAGATATTGTTTAAGAGATCAAGTTCATGGTGTTACTCCTAAATCAAAAGACTTTGAATTCAGAACTGATGATAAAATTGTAAAACCTTTAGGGTTTAATTTTAGAGCAACATCTTTTTCCGAAGCTAATGTTTCCACGGGAGTATTTAAATCAGGTTCTGCTAGAATATTAGAGGCTTGCTATCTTAATTTTAAACTTTGTTTATATATAGATGTTAAAAATTCCAGAACTGTAGTCGCTGTGGAGGAGTACGACGAAAATGCCGACAAGCACGAAATGTTTTAGAACAGGTTGGAGAGTTGATTCCACTACTACTTATATTGATAGCACTGTTCCTTTTATTTTTGAAAGAAATATAGCTATTAATACCCCTGTTACAATAATACTTAAAGATGATCAGTATGATATAGCTTTATCTTCTATTGAATTATACATAAATGGTTGGGCTGCTATAAATGCTAGTATAGTGACTAATATTTCAGGAGGATATAGTATAAAGTATACCCCTACTATTGACTGGTATTGGAATAGTAGAGTAAATATTAGAGTTGAAGCTGCTAATGATGTAGGAATTAGCATGCTTTCGTATCAATATTATTTTGATGTTGTGGCGAGAAAAATTGGAGCCGCTATAGAACAAGCTGTATTAGAAATTTCTAGAGAAACGAGTTGGGATAATTTATAATGGTAGTTCCTGAAATTAATACTGATATATATAGTTGTACTAGTTTATGTAGATATTATAATACTAGTCAATATGTTGAAGACAGAGTAAATGGTTTAGATTTTGGTTTTTGTAAAAAAGGCCATGCTATAAATTTAATTACTGATCTTGTGGGTACCTGTACCGATCAAGCTACAGGTAAGATAGTAAGTTATAATTCTTGCCAAACAGACTATCTTAATTCTTTTACCACTTCTTTTATTTCTCCCGACGGTTCTGGCTACGTTTCTAAAATTATTAGTGCCAATGAAACTGTTAATCCTATAACTATTTATGAAAATGT
>SDBT01007390.1_pt1 | contig 18075 bp, 29 predicted proteins | sample 2277101 | NCBI WGS metagenome assembly SDBT01 (sample SAMN10404973, study PRJNA504765) | marine sediment metagenome | isolation source: marine sediment core GS10_PC15, 103 cmbsf | place: Arctic Ocean: Southern Knipovich Ridge | collected 2010 | reverse complement strand
TTGCCCAGGCCCGTAGCCATATCGTTTGCTGCCCGCGAAGAGTCCACGGGAATGCTGCTAGGAGTGAGCCTACCGCTGAGCAGCGAGGGTAATGCGGAGTATGGTCTACAGGTAGCAGGACAGGTCATACGGCGCAGGGAAACCTACTACCACAACTCTATCGCCGACGTGCTGTGGTTGCTCTCGATGGGGATGGAGCCGCGCATCTGCGGCGACACGATGATCCGGGCCGCGTTATTGGGGCTTGACGCATCGCTATCCCTGAACGCTCTGGCGTCCCTCCTGACGAAGATGCCCGCTGACTGGAAAGAGGCCTCTAAGAATATTGTCGGCACGGTGCCGGAGAACCCCGCTGAGTGGCGTACCCTCCTGACACGCAACGCGCAAGACGCGGTCGCTACTGTGTTGCTAGAGGAGGAGCTGGAGCATCGGAGTGCAGACGCGAAGTTCAAGCGTCTCTATGAGAACGTCCTGCTCCCAGCTGTCCTCGCACTTTGTAAAGGGTCTATCGACGGCGTACCCATGGAGAAGGTGGCGCTGTCACGCGAACTCAAGCAGGCGCGTGTGAAGCGTACGAAGCTGATCGAGCAGATAGGCAAGGCGCTAAAGCTGCCGGGTCAGTATGAGGTCACCATCGGCAGCTCGGCTAAACTCGCGCCGTACTTCCAACGCGCCACGCGCATCCGCCTACCGTTGACGACGAAGACGAAGAAGCCCTCCATGACCAAGGGATTCCTTAAGTCTCACCAAGGAGAGCATCCCGTCATTGACGACCTGCTAGAGCTGTCGTCTGTGCTGAAACTCATCTCCACATACCTCCGTCCTTGGAGCATGCTCCTGGACTTGCAGGGCGTGGATGAGAACCTGCACAGCGTCTACCGCCTCAGCGTGGCGCGGACGGGGCGAACGTCGGCGGAGGGCGAGGCCGGGGCCACCTTCCAGCAGTTCAAGCGAGGGCCACTTCGGAAGACCGTTAAGGCTCTCAGCGGGACGAAGATCCTCGCCGTTGACCTCTCACAGATTGAACTGCGCGTGGGCGCGACACGAGCCAAAGAGCAAACCATGATCCGATTCCTTAATGAGGGTAAGGACCTGCATACTATGACGGCGGGCTGGATCAAAGCTCTGGCGGAGGGCTATTCGCTGGAGCGATACACGAGGAACACTGGGCCGTGGGAGCGGGGGGTCACGGGTGCCGAACGCTACGGGGCCAAGCCGTTCAACTTCGGCCTGCTGTTCGGAGGAGGGTGGCAGGTCGTACAAGACACGGCACGCGACGACTACGGCTTGACGTTGACGGAGAAGCAATCAATCACTGGGCGAGACGGGTACTTCGAACTGTACCCTGACCTGGAAGCGTGGCACGATTCCTGCTGGGACGACGTACACCGGGGCTGGGTGGAGACGGAACTTGGCCGCTGGCGGCGTCTTGTTAACGAGGACCCCTCAGCCCTCCACCGCAAGGCGATCAACACGCCGGTGCAGTCGGTAGCATCAGACGTCGCGCTCTTCTGTACTGCATACACGGAGGAGCTACTCCGTGAGGTGTTCGGCGACAAGGTCAGGGAATACGTCGGCGGACTCAACTTCTTCCATGACGCTATCCTCACATGGGTGCTGGACGACGTGGCGGAGGAGGTGCGCGGCATTGTGAAGGAGGCATGGGAGAACCCACCCCTCCAGGAGCGCCTCGGTTACGAGCTGGCTGTGCCCCTCGTCGCCGACATCGACATCACTCCCACCTGGAACTAAGTCAAAAGTAATCTCAAAATAGATTGAAAACTGCTTGACAGATGATATATCATACCTCATAATGTGAATATGGAACGTAAATACCGGCAAGCGAAAGGAACGGAACAAATGAGAGCTTACGAGAAGGCCAAGGCGTCGAGGCTCTACGACGTTTCGGAGACCCAAGAGATGGAGTGGCTGATCCCGAAACAAGAACATACATTTATGGGGCCGGAGGATAACTTCCGAGAGCGCCCGACATATATCAAATGCCTGAATTGCCAACGAGTCGTCAGGTATGCCTCGTGGGAACAATTCAGCATGACACACGGAGAAATGTGCAGGGAGAGAGCATGTTGACGACACGCGAGACCGAGCAACTCAAAGGCGACATCCGCTACGCGATCAACATGGCGCAGTCGGATGACCCGGCGCTGGAGGCCATGTGCGCGTTGAACCAGGAGATACGGGCACTCGGCGGAGTCCACTCCATGGACGCCATCGCACACGCCATCGACGCATACACGAAACGCGGCGGGAACCAGAACGCCGCTGCCGCGTGGGTCGAGAAAGCAATCGGATACCTAGAGGGAGGACGATGATGATACGTTTTACGAAGTGCCCCTGCTGCTTGGAAGAGTTTCAGACGTACGGCACGAAGACGCCTTCGACTCGTTGCGTAGATTGCAGGACGTGGTGTCGGGATGGGTGCAAGAAGTGAGCGACATCAAGGAGTTCCTGCAAGACATGGGTCGGTTAGCGCCCGACGTGCCGGAGTTCAAACACAGCACGGTCTACGCGCTCTTGCTGGCGGAGGGGCAGGAGTACGATAACCACGAGCCATTTACACCCGCCGAACGTGGCAGCGTCCACACATTGCTTGAGGCGATGGGGCGCCCGCGTTTCAAGTCGGGAGACTGCTTCTTCAACGCCTGGACGCTGGCGGAGTGGGCCAGCCAAGAAGGAATTTTAGGTGTCCGCGGACGGCAGAACATGTTCGTCCCGACGCTCCAATATGTCGAGGGCTACGCCGTTCATTCCGCTGTCCCCGTTCTCCATGCGTGGGTGACGCTGAACGGCAAGGTCCTCGACCTCACATGGATGCCTCACGGCGCGAAAGGCGAAGGGATTGACTCGTTCGATGCTCGCTACAAACGCCATAACCGGACCTATGCCCCTCAGAGGTTGATCGACCGCAGCCAGCAACTCGTGCTCGCGGATGGCGCTGAGTACTGGGGGGTTGCCGTGCCGTTATCGGAGATGCGTCGGCACCTCGTGAGCGTTGGCCGCTATTCGCCCATCATCGACGACTACGCGAATGACTTCCCGCTCCTTCGGTCGGGTTTGCCAGCCTCGTGGAAACGCTTGACAGCAACCGCAGCGCCTGATATTGTCGCTGGGTAACACATCGACAGCCCGGAGGGCGAACAAATGAATAAGAGCAACGGCGCAGAGCCCCTGCGTACCTCATTTTCCTCAGTTACGACGTGGCGCGAGTGCGAGCAGAAGTATCACTACTCGTATATTGACAAGCTGCGCCCTCGCGTAGATCGGGGCCCGCCGACGTTGGGCCGGATGCTACATCGCTATATAGAGGTGTTTATGTCCGGCGCGAAGAAGGGCGCGGCGACGAAGCGAGCACGGCGCTTCCACGTCAACGCGGTAGAGGTCGTGGTCTCGGAGTTCGCCGAAGAGCTGCAGGGCATGGCATGGACAGCGGATAGTATGGACGCTGGCGAGACCGCTGCTGACCTACGCCGACTCATGCCGACGTTTAAGTTGCTCTCCGTGGCGTATTATCGCAACAGGGGCAAGGCCGACTTCGCCACGCACAAACCGCTACTCATTGAGGAGCATGTGGAGATGCCCGTGACCGATGGCATTATCCTCCCTGGCGTGATCGACATGGTGACAGAGGGCGAAGACGGTAGGATCTATTTGTGGGAACACAAGAGCACGAAGAACATCCCACGCGCCGGTCGCCGTTTCAAGGACCTGCAGACGCTGCTCTACGCCGTCGTGCTGGAGGAGAAGTACAACCTTGTGCCGGACGAGGTCATCTGGAACTACATCCGCACGAAGGAGCCGACGGCCCCCCAGATACTGAAAGACGGCACGGTCACTAGACGAAACGACCTCGACACATTGACAGAACTCTATCTGCAATCAATCGCCGACGCTGGCGAGGACAGAGACGACTATACGGAGGTGCTGGCACGCATCAGGGAGCAGGAGCAGACGCGATTCTTCCCACGCTTCCAGGTGCCACGCATAGCGGTTGAGGACATCTTACTGCGGGACTTCGCACGCACTGCCGTTGACATCAAACGAGCCCGCGACAACTCAGAGTTTATCCCCGTACGGAACATCAGCCCGAACTGCGACTGGTGTGACTACGCTAAGCTATGCGAAGCTGCCATCATCGGAGGTGACGACGAAGACATCAAGCGTCGCCTTTTCAAGCTCCCAAAGGAGGAACAACATGACCACAACGACAGCGAAGAAGCCGATCTCCTCGAGTCCGTCCTCGAATAGCGACAGCGGCGACGAAAAGACGGTCATTGATCGCATCCGCAAGCCGTCAGGCCAACTCAAGCGCCTGTCGGCGTGCATATACGGGCGCGGCGGCTCCGGCAAGACCACGCTGCTGGGTACCATGCCTGGCAACGGTCTGGTCGTTGACATCCCACAAATCGAGGGCGGCACGTCGGTCCTGGCCGATCAGAAGAATCATATTGACGTAGTGCCGATCATCAAGTGGAATGAGATTGACGACGTGTGGAAGCACTTGCGCTATGGAGCCCACCAGTACACTTGGGTTGCTATTGACACCATCACGGCGATGCAGGAACTGGCGAAGCGGAAGGCGCTCAAGGAGCGCGGGCTTGACGAAGACCCGTACCTGGTCAAGATGCAGGACTGGGGGAAGATCGGGCAGCTCATGGCGGAGATGTTCTACAAGTTTAAGTTGCTGAACATACACGTGATCTTTGTTGCCCAAGAGAAGCAACGCGGCAACGAAGAAGGCATCGAGATTGTGCCGAACGTATCACCAATGTCACTTGACGCGCTGTTACCGCCGCTCTACGTGGTAGGGCGGATGTTTGTAAACCAGGTAGACACGGAGGAAGGAGGCATGCGTATTGAGCGACAGCTCAGGGTGGGGCCACACGACATATATCTCACGAAGACGAGGGCAGTTCCAGGTCGAGAACTGCCGTCTGTCGTGGCGGTTCCCAACCTGGGCAGCATTTTCGCTTATCTCATGGGCAAGAAGGTCAAGCGCCCAGAGGCGGCGACGGATGAGGCTGTCGGCCTAATGGAAATCGCAGACGAAGACTAGGAGGAATTATGGCAGGAACGAAAGACACAACGATTGACTTTGAAGGCGCCCCGCCAGCGCAGGGGCGTCAGTTCAGCCACATCGAGCCGGGTACATACGTGATGGTCGTCAAGGCTGAACTAACCGACACGTCAACGGGCAAGCGTGCTGTGTCGGCGACGTTCACGGTACAGAAGGGCAAGGAGCGCGGGCGCAAGGTCGGGGACCTGTTCGTGATCCCTCGCAAGGGTAGCGATGACTCGCCGTTCGGTATCCAGCGCCTAAACGCTCTCGGCGTTGCGTGCGGCCTCAAACCGCAGAGCAAGAAGATCAAGGCGTCCGCCATCGTCTCGGCCATCACAGGCAAGAAGATCGTCGCGGAGGTTGACGACAACGAGATGCCCGCTACTGATACGCGTCCGGCGATGATGACCTCCCGCCCCACGACGTATCACAAGATAGGAAGCGACAGCGCCAAGGAGGCGCTCTCGTTCGCCGCTGACGGCGCAGCCCCGAAGGCCGCAGCCGAGCCGGAGGAAGAGGCTGACGGCGAAGACGTTGAGCCGGAGGCCGACGAGGATACCGACGGCGACGGCGACAGCGACAAGGAGGGCGGGGAGCTCGCTGAGGACGACGCTGAGGACCTGTTCGCCGAAGGCGACGACTAGTGACCCGCAGGGAGTCTACGGTTCAAGGTATCTGTGTACGTCTCATACGCCGTGCCGGATGGTACGCGGAGAAGATCCACGTAGACGAGATGCAGAGTCGTGGGCTCCCTGACGTGGTGGCGTGCATGGCAGGTCTGTACTACGCGATAGAGTTTAAGCGACTCGGTCTGGAACCCACCGATATGCAAAAGTGGCACATCGCCCAGACACGCAACGCTGGCGGGCATGCCGGAGTCATTGACACAGTGACGAAGATGGAGACTGTGCTAATCTGCATCAAAGCAGGGACGGACATCCCGTTCCTTCGGAAGGACGCACGCGATGACTACTGGTAGGCTAATGGATCAGTTCCTGCCAATGCGCGAGCTGTCAATACAGGACAATCGGCGCGAGTGGGCGGTCAAGAAAATTGGTGAGTGCGCGTCACGCATACAGCGGGCGGAGTTCTTCCTGGTGGCCGAGGAGCTAGGCTTTGAGTTCGGCATCGTATGGAACGAGCAGGAGGACGGGCAGATGAAGTTACGGCTCTCCGACCTCCAGCTCTTTGCCTTTGCGTCGGCTCTTATGGTGCACCGCGAGTACGTGTTCGGCACGCGGACAAAGGCTGAGGAAAAACCTAAGAGGAGGCGACGTGCAAAACAATAAGGACGCGGCCCTGGAGTATATCTCACGAGGGTGGCCCGTTCTCGCATTGTACTCCACGACGAAGGCCGGATGCCTATGCGGGAATGACAACTGCAAATCACCAGGCAAGCACCCACGAGCCGATCTCAACGCGCACGGCGTAAAGGACGCCACGCTAGAGCCATCAGTCGTTGTGGCGTGGCCTGACGACATCAACGTAGGGATCGCTCTCGGCTATGCTGGACTGATGGTCTTCGATGTTGACGAGGTGAACATAGCTGCACAATTCCTTGACCCCATGAGCGGTCTCGTTGACGAGACGGGCCTAGTGGTGACTGGCAGGCCGGGTGCGCACATCTACCTCATCTGCACCGGCGACGTTAGCACCACGATCATAACGTCAAAGAAAAGTGGCAAGAGTCTGGGAGAGCTGCGGGGCAAGGGAGCGTACGTTGTGGCTCCTCCGTCGCGTGCTGTGTCGGGTCGGCACTACAAGTGGTTAGGGCGCAAGCCTGACGACGCGCCAAAGCTAGCACAAACGAAGGATGCTGGCGCGTTCGTACTTCGCTTGCTAAGCAGCCTTGGCGTTGAGGCAACCACGTCACGGCGAGCACAGCAACTCGACAGCAGTGACCTAGCTGGCGCAGTCCGGCCAGTTTTGCGATTGCCAAAGGCGATCAACACGCACAACGAGGCGATAGTGATCAAGCAGGTCCTCGCTGGCAACGTAGAGCCAATGCACCAGAACGCCGATAGGAGTAAGCACATCTTCCGGTTCGGCGTGAGCGTCCAGACCGCTGCGCGTGAGCGCAAGTACGATATGAGTGTTGACATCTTGGCAGGTCTGATCAAGCAGGCCGACATCGCGTACTTCGACAAGTATTCCGGCGCTGTGCGAGACGGCTCGCGCACACAGGAAGCAGCCGACACAGAGTATAGAAGGATCGCCGTCAAGGTGCAGGCCGAACAGAACGGCGTAGCGCCAGTGGAGTCGTTGGTGGAGGCCGATGCGGAGGAGGCGGCGTTGGAGGCCGTTGACCGTGGCCCTGACGCCCCGGAGAACGTGATCGATCCCCACTACTTTTGGGATGAAGATGTCGGCATGTTGTTCTACCGAAGGACGGCGAATGTGCAGACGCCGGAACGTCTGTTCAACTTCGTCCCTCGGATGCTGGCGGAGATTCGTGTAGACCACGGCGACGAGGGAGAGCAAGAGATTCGCCGCAAGGTGATGATCACGCTCTACGACGGTAGGCAGCAGATCGTTACCCTGCTCCCCGAAGATTGGGAGAGCGCCCGCGGCGTGGCGGAGGCCGTTGCTAGGGAGTGCCCCTCTGAGTTTATCATTTTCGCTCCCGCTGGAGCTGCGCACATCCGCGCCGTGCTGCAAGTGTACAGCGACATGGAACACTTGACCCGCTACACAGTACGCGCCGTCCCTGGTTGGCTGCTACATGGCGAAGAGCGCTTATACTTGCTACCCGGCGCAGATGGAGCAATCGGAGCTGACGGAGTGAGTGGCGAGGTCAAAGCCGACCCAAAAGAACTACAGGATTCGGACCCGATCATGGACACTGCCTACTCGGCGTACGGCAAGGGCGTCCGTAAGCCAGCCGACTCAGAGAAGCATATGGCCTGGGACGCGTTTGAGAATCTGATCACATGCGGCAAGCTAGAGATCACCTTCACGCTGGCGCTGTGCATCGCTGCGGGGCCGTTGTTCCAGGCTGGCGTGGCGGAAGTGCCGCCTCTCCTTCACGTTACTGGCAAGACCGGAGTGCTAAAGACGTCCTACTGCCTGGCCGCGCTGTCAATGTTCGGCACGTTCAAGAAGACGACGCCGCCCCCCGCATCATGGCACGGCACGCCGAACAGTATCCGTCTGCTCCTCCACAACGCCCGGGACCTGACGTTGCTGGTAGACGACTACAAGGAAGCGGGGATCAACAAGGTCGGAGTGAACGATCTGATTAACTCGTACGCTGACAAGAGCGCACGCAGGCGCGCAACTCAAAACCAAAAGGTACGCACGCCAGACCAACCACGCGGCCTGCTCATGTCGAACGGCGAGGACCGTTGGGAGAAAGAGGCGTCCAACGTGGCGCGGTCAGTCATCATCGAGATCCATAACGGCGACATTGACGACAGGCGCCTTGCTGTCGTCCAGGCCAGCATTGATCGCGGCGAGCTTCAACTGTTCGGCGGGGCGTTCCTGTCATGGCTGGCCGAACACGCGCAGGATGACCTGTTCGATAACGACGGCGTCTCACGTCGGCGCGAACGCCTTCACGGGGCCCTGCTGAAACGCTTCCACGGCAAGGAAATGCACCGCCGGCTTATGGCGTCTGCCAGTGTGCTGCTAGCCGTCGGCGACGTGATGCGAGCGTGGCTCAAAGAATGGTACCCAGAAAAGAGGCCGCTGCTCGAGGTCTGGCTGCGAGAGCTGGTAGACTTCTTCGTCGCTGGCGCTGAGCAGCGAGCCGCCGAAGTCGAAGAGCTGTCGGCGTTCAAGAAGCTCACGGAGTACATCGGCTCGCAGATGTTGGTCAGCGAGGTGGCGCTACGCCCAGAGGGGGGTATTGACGAGGGGCACTACAACATTCCTGAGAACGCGTCACGCGGCGAGATCATCGGGTGGTGGTCGGAGCATGACGGCATCAAGTACGCCCACCTCGCTGAGAGCGTGACGTTTACGTGGTACAAGCGCGAGCTACGGAGGGCTGGCGACAGCGTGTCCTTTAGTTGGCGCTCGTTCCTACAAGAGGCTAAGAACGGCTTCGGCGCTGAGTACAAGGCGCGCCGTGTGTGGATGGACGGCAGCGGCAAGCGAGTCCAGAAACGCGTCGTCACCTTCCGTCTCGATCTGCTAGGTATCAAATAGTGACTATTATGTGTCAATGTGTAATCACTTCTGTAACGACTATTTATATACTAATGTTACACATTTACACCTTTACATCTATATTCTATACAACATACATACACACACGCGACCCCCCCTACATTACTCGCTTGATCCTCATAGGGTGTAACAACGTGTAACATGTAACAGGGAAGGAGTAGCCCACATAATGCGAATCACCAAACAGTACGGTTTCGAGGCGGCGCATAGGCTAGAGAGTCACGACGGCAAGTGCGCCAACCTTCACGGGCACAGTTACCGAGTTGAGGTCGTGTTCGCTGGCAACGTCAACACGGCTGGCCCCAGCTCCGGCATGGTGGTCGACTTCGGCGACGTGTCCCGCGTCGTCAACGCGATCATCTTGGACGTAGACCATAGGTTCCTGTGCGCTGAGGACAATGTAGGTACCGAATTGGAGAAGGCGCTTAAGGGACGCGAGCTGGAGTACCTTGACATCACGACGTCTACGGCAGAGAACCTCGCGGAGTGGTTCGCCACGCGCATCCAGCACTTCCATCTCAGCCCAATCAGCCCAGCGGTAACGTTGGAGAGCGTCACGGTCTGGGAGACGGCGACGAGTTCAGCGACCTGGCAAAGGCACTTGACGAACCCCGACGCGTGATATATCATCACGACATGGATACAAAGGAGGGCAAGCGATGAGTAGCAACACGATCTTTATCCTGCTTATCATAGCGGCAGCGTTGGGCATCGGTATCTGGATGGGCATTGCCATCGCTGGAGTTGAATGACGACGCAGTACCCACGCTCTGTGCTAACCGGCAACGCTGCCAAAGCGTTCCGCACGGTCTACGACTTCCATAGAGGGCGTCGGCGCGGCGACACGCTAGACCCAACATGCGGCGACCGCCTATGGTGGGGCCGTCAAACGAACCCCGACGCGGTCTCGTATGCCGTGCCAGATCACGTCCTATGCTCCGACGCGCTGCCGTTCAAGGGATGCACTCAGCAGAATCTGTTCGGTATCAAAGACCAGCGCCCGGAGTGGGAGGGTGCGTTCTCGATGGTGGTGTATGACCCTCCGTACTTCGTGAACGTCAACAAGAGCAAGGACCCGCGTGAGAACCTCTACGGCGGCTACGACATGTCTATGAACCGCCTGTTCGATTACATGCGCTGGACGTACAACACGGCACCTTGGCTGCTGAACGCGAACGGCAAGATCATAGTCAAGTGCGCAGATCAATACGTCGTCAAGGATCGCGAACTGAAACTCTGGCACATGAACTGGGTCAACTACATCGGAGAAGCCTTCGACATCGTTGACTTGTTCGTGTACCCGTATCATCGTGTCAGCCCGACGGCGTACCAGGTGAAAGACAGACCCAGTTCGATTATTGCCCATACGTACTTTATCGTTGGGCAGAAGAGGAGTACCTAATGAGCGCATACGTGATCGTCGGCACACTCGTCTTGATAGCCATCGGGCTGGGCGTGTTCAGTCAGATGGGGAGTTACAAGGAAGGCTACACTCCGCCATCAAAATGGGCGGCGAGCATCCTCGCTGTCGTGTTCCTCATGTTCGCGGGCGTTACCGTGAGTGTTGCCCTCGCTCGAAACATGCACAGCATGGCAGAGCGCTCGGCGCTGGAGGCCTTCTACAATGACACAATCGACAGTTACGAGCATACGGTCCTGGCTACAGGCGAGATCGAAATCAGTGCGGCTCAGCCAGGACTTATCGACGCGGCGTACTTTGGGCAAGCTGAGGTCGTCGCTGCCACCATCATAGATCTACGAGATGAGATCTCCTGGTACAATCGGCGACTAGCCTGGTTCCGCACGTTCAACGGCATGTGGCTCGCAGACGGGTTCATTGCCGACATATCGAGTGACCTTCAACCGATACACCTAACCGACCTTGACAAGGTGCCGGGTAGTGAGTAAAGGGCGTTGGGTGACCGTCGGCATCGTCGCGTTCTTCGCCGTGTTCCTTGTGGGGATGTTGCTGATCACCAATGAGCATCCCGTACTAGGTGCGACGATTGCGCTCTCGGCCCTGTTCGCTGTCATCCTCGTCTTCGCCGTCGTCGTAGGAAAGATGGTAGACGAGCTATGATCGAGGTCACGGAAATGTACGTGGCACCGCAGGGCGAAGGAAGGAACATGGGCCGACCCAGCATCTTCCTACGTCTACGGCGTTGCGTGCTGACGTGCGACTGGTGCGACAGCAAGTTTACGTGGGATGAGACCAACCCAGGCTACGCTATCTACCAGACGTATTCTCCGGAGGTGTTGGTGCAAGAGCTTGTCAAGCTCGCGCAGACGTATCGACACTGGCCGGAGGGGCTAGTCATCACGGGAGGCGAGCCGATGATCTACCAGCGTGAACTGCCGGAGGTCATCAAGTCGTATGATAAAGTACTACAGCGTGAACATGTGCGACTATACGTTGAGATTGAGACGGCAGGGACTATCGTGGCGACAGATGAGATGCTCTACCTATGCTCATTCAACGTCAGCCCAAAGCTCAACTCCGCTGGCAACGAACAGATACCCATTGACAAGCTGTGGAACCAGCAGGCTCTAGCGAAGTACCTGCGGTCAGAGAAGGCGTCCTTTAAGCTGGTAGTTGGTGACGGCGACGAAGTGAGCCTTGGCCTGTTTCTCGGCGTTCTCAAAATGGTTGCCAGCAGGGACAACATCAGGTGGTCTGACGTGGCACGGCGCGTCTACCTTATGCCGGAGGGGCAGACGTCACTCGATATTTGTGTACGGCAAGAGCACATCCTAGAACTGGCGCTGGAGCACGGAGTGAACGCTACGACTCGTATGCACGTAATCGCCTACGATGACGAACGAAGGAGGTAGAATGAAGTACGATATGCAACACGTGGACGTCTTGTGCAGGAAGGCCGCTGAGGGACTACAAGCGACAGACCTTAATATATTCATCGGCATCCCTCGCGGCGGTTTGACAATAGCTGCCCTCATTGCACGGCACCTCGAGGGGTTCCTCCACCGCCCAATCTCTGTCGCGTCGTCAGAGGATCCAGATGCCGTATACGGGCCGAACGTCAAGGCCCTCCTCGTTGACGACATCGTAGTCACGGGCAACTCCCTCGCTATGGCATTTACTAAGCCGCATATCCGCAACGTGGTCACCCACATGTATGTCTTAGTGTCGAAGGGACAGATGCTAGATCAGGTGCATGGCATCAAGGTCGCCAGCACGCAAACGGCAACGCCGCAGACGTGGGTGGAGTTCCCCTGGGAGGCTAAGGAGCAGGGTGGCGCTCCGCTGGATGCTGTCACCAGGCTGATCGAATACCTCGGAGAAGACCCGAATCGTGCCAGCCTAAAGCTAACCCCCGAACGCGTCCTACGCTTCTACGACGAATTGCGCGAGGGTCAGGAGGTCAATGTCACGACGTTTGAGTCGAACGTGTCAGACCTGGTGATCGTCAAGGGTATCTCGTTCGCGTCGTTGTGCGAGCACCACATGCTGCCGTACTGGGGCACAGCGACGGTAGGCTACCTCCCGGATGGTAAGATATTGGGTCTGTCGAAGGTGCCGCGCCTCGTCGCTGTGTGTGCCTCTGGCTTGACGGTACAAGAGGAGCTCAGCGCCAACATAGCCCACAGCGTGTCTGAGTCAGCCAACACTGACAACGTGGCGGTCGTCACGAAGGCAGAGCACTCGTGCATGCTCATCCGGGGTGTCAAGGCGTACGGGTCGGAGACCGTCGCGTCGGCGATGCTAGGGGAGTTCAAGGAGAGTCCAGAATTACGGGCAGAGTTCATGGAGCTAAGGAGGTCGTAATGGATGACTTAAAACGAAGAATTCTCTACGCGCTACGCTGTGTTGACACAGTGGAGCTAGGGACGGCGGAGCAGATTGGCATTGGTCAACGCTACCTGCTGGCACTTCGACAAGGAGGCTACCTTAACGATGAGGGCACGGCGACGAACGCCAACCCCGCCACATTTTCGCTCTCTGAAAAGGGTAGGAGGTTCATGTCTGACAGCGGCGGGCCGTTCGCGCATCGGACTAGCTTGCGAACGTACCGCCCGATGGCGGAGAGGTGGGCCTTCCATGAGTCGGCAGCGAACGGGTACAATGGGTAGCCCGATCTGGTTGGAGATCATTCAGACGCTCGGCTCGGTCCTTGCGATCCTATGGTTCCTGTTTGGAGACAGGCATAACCATCGTGACTGACCCGCATCGTTTACGATTGCCAGCGGACCGCGTCGGCATCACGCATAAGTTCACCATAGACGACGAGCACGGTGACTACAGCGTCTACATGACGGTAGGGTTATTCCCCAAGTCACGGCGACGTGTGAGTGAGCAGCCTGGCGAACTGTTCCTCCATGTCGGCAAGGCTGGCAGTACCCTCAATGGTGACCTTGACATCATCGGAATCATGTGGTCTATGGCCCTGCAATATGGCATCCCGCTCGAGGTGCTGTGCAACAAGTTTGAGGGCATGAGCTATTCACCGAACGGCGCGACGAGCAACCCTGACATCCCGCACTGCACTAGCATCATCGACTACGTGGCCCGCTGGCATCGCAGGTATTACCTGGCTTGACACAGCCCTCAAGATGTTATATCATCTATTACGAAGGAGGGAACAAATGAGTGAACCAATGTTCGATTGCACATGCTGTGGGCCGTTCGCCACTACGACGGAGAAAGAGTGCCCATACCACACAGATCCCGACGTGGAGGCGGAGGACGATGAGTGAGAAATGGGATGGGTACCCACTCAAGGTCAAAGTGAAGGGTGACGTGTATGTGCTTCGCGGCAAGGCGCGGCCCGACGGAGAGCGCGGGCTGTACGTTCACCCAGAGACGAAGACATGGATACTCGTGACCGCCGACATGAAGAAGACGGTCAAGGTCGCTGCCGGAGGTGGGGGGTTCCCGCCCGGCTCATGGATCTGGGCTCCTCGGGAGGGGCGCATCGGCAGGACGAGGCAGACCGATGCACAGCGCGAGCGCGCGACAGCACCAGAGCCCAGTGTCTCAGCATCCGGCTCAGGTCGTACGTTCGTCAAGGCCGAGCCCAGCAACATGCAACTCAATAAGTGCGCTGACGGCGACTGTAAGCTCGCTGATCGTCCGCTGCGGGCTCCTGATGGGCACTTCCACACACGCGGCAATATCATGACTGGGTTCCCAGAGATGATCTGCTGTCGGCACGTGCCAGAGGGAAGCCTGCAATGCAATCCAGAAAAGGTAGTCGTTATGGACGGCGAGAAACCAGTTGAGGCTATTGACAAATCTCGCAAGCGGAGGAAGGTGAAGGCATGACGAACCGGCTCTTCCAGCTAGCTCGCCTGCTGGCGGACTTGTCAGCCATCATGGGCGGCACTTCGGCAAGACGTGTGAAGAACAAGACGGTAGGCCGTGCCATTGGCAAGGCCGGAGGCTGGAGGAGGCTATGGAGATGATCAGGTGCCGACGTTGCAACATGACACGCGCCGACGGGCTGTGCCTACGTTGTAAGTGGACACCCCAACGCATACGGCGCGAGCGTGCTAAGCTCAAAGTGACCCAGGACATGTTTGCGCACGGCCTCGGCGTGGCGTGGGTAACCGTGGCACGTTGGGAGGCGCTGACGGGCGGCAGTCAGCCATCAAAACGTAATCTAGCGTTATTGGAAACGAAGACCGCGGAATGGGCGAGGGGAAGGAGGTAACACGCCCGCCAAACTGTCAAGAGTCAAGTATTGCATGTGCGTGGGAAGGAGATACCAATGACCACCACAATCAAGAACATCTGGACCCGCTGGAAAGTCACTATTCAAATCACCAACGAACTGATGGCTGGCATCCCCAAGAACAAGGAACTGATCAAGACGTGGTTGGAGTCGCGCAAGCCGTCCGACGCAGCGTTCACCAAACGAGACGCAGCCGGCGAAGTGCTGCCAACTGTTGACGAACTCACGGAGCAGGTCGCCTCCGACGTAGGCGCCAATGACACAAAGGACAAGGACACGGCGCAAGCCGAAGAGGACTTCTCGTGGCTCGGCTTCCGGAAGGACGACGAGCGCGGGTTGTGGGTACGCGGCTCCGACATGAAGGCGCATATCAAAGACTGCGCCAACATCCTCAAGGACCTGTTAGAGCTAAAGGCCCTTCGGTCGAAGGTCGCTGATCGCGTCTACGTCGTGGAGGAGGCCATCTGGTTCGGCAAGATGGATCCGGACGGTCACATCGAACCCCCCGTCCACGTGATGACCCGCATGGGCAAGCGGTCGGCGCTGAAACGCAACGACTACATCCTGCGCCCGGAGATCAGCTTCACCCTGCGAGTGCTTGACGACGACGTGATAGACGAAGAGCTGCTCCGTGCCATCTTCGACTACGGCGGCACTCACGGCTTCGGCGCTGAACGTGGCCTCGGTTATGGTCGCTACACGCTGGAGCTGTTGGAGAAGCAAGAGCCCCTGGCGACCGGCGGCGTGGTAGAGCAGGTTGGAGAGATCGTTGAGCGTGCCCCGGCAGCGAGGCTGGGAGCAACGCATCAGAACTAGCTTGGAGGAGTTCTTTTGCGTGCTGTGTCGGCAGCCGCAAGGGGACGCTTGTCACATGACATCACAAGAGTTCCCAGACGACGAGATAGACTTCGCGCTGGCATTATCCAGGCCGACAAGCAAGCAGCGGGACTTCGCCTTCCGTATGGTGTCATGGCTTTACGAACGCAACCACCCGATGGCGGATGCGTACAATGACGACGTAGAGCAATGTCACGACAGGAAAGGGATGAGCCGCTTGATCGCGGCGATGCGTGCCGATATGGGATTGGAGGACTAGATGGTATTTGAACCACCGATGCACCGGTGTAAGATATGCAAGCAGACGCGGAAGGATCAGGAACTGGCAGTCGTCAAGATGGCGGACGCAGGGCAAGCCCGGGAGTACAGGAAACCGCTGCGGGAACATTCGTACAGAGGTAACATCACGGAGATCAAGTACTGCCGCGATGACATGGCGTGCGGGCGTGGCGCACGTGAGACAGCTGGCGATCTGCTGATCGAATGATGTATAACTAGCTCATGCCATCTGACAAGGTCAAGAAGCGCATATCGGCGACGATCCAGAAGTACCAGGGCCCGGGTAATGCCAAGGGAAAGGACTGGATCAAGTCACCCGCTATCGTCAAGAGGGTTAAGGAAACGTTCCTGATGTACGAGAAGGGCTGGACGATTGCCGATATCTGCCATAAGATGGGCGTGAGCTGGAGCACGACACAGAAGGATATAGGGCGTGCGCGTGATGTGGAGGTACTGGCGCTGGCGCAGACGATAGACGAGCACCGTGCCGACAGCGTATCCAGCCGCCGACGTATCCAGCGCATTGCGTACGACGATCACGACGCGGCGGAGCCGGAGCAGCGTGCCCCGCTACTGCGCGTCATTACCGATAACCAGACGGGCATCGAGGAGTTGCATGGGCTACGCGCCAAGGAGCGAGGAGAGCCACCGCCCACCATCATCATGATCCAGGTCGGCGACGGCGCGCCCAAACATGTCGAGGAACTCAGTGACGATCAACTAATAGAGCTGACTGGCGAAACCGTTGAGGGCGAGTTCACTGAGGTGACTGATGCCCAGGACTAGGAAAGAATCTATCAAGCGGCCTCGCTCGACATGTAACAGGCCGTGGGACATTCATGGGGCGCACAACTGGCAGCATGGCGACCAGAAGCTATGGTGCCCCGGCACTGACGGAAGCAACCCTCAAATCCCAGATGCTCTTAGGGCGGCGTTACGAGCTGCCGATAGCGGCGAATGACGTCTACGCTACTCGACAGCCTAAGCCCTGAGCAGCGCGAGCACGTAGTGGCACGTAGCAAGGCGGAACTGTTGCGGCGTGCGTGTAAGCGGTCGTTCTTGGAGTTCCTACCATATTGGAAGTTCACAGACCGCGAGACTGGCGAGGAACGTTCGTTCGCCACGCTGTGGTCGGGGCAGCGGAAGTTCTCAAAGCTAATGACGGAGGAGAAGTTCATCTTCGCGCTGAAAGCGGGCAAGCTCGGCTTCACGGAGCTGGAGTGCGCGTGGGATGGTTGGGTGGCGGCGTTCGGCCCTCGCAATTCGCGAGTGCACGTATTCTCACGGTCTGACGACGCATCCAAGGAGCTGATCGGCTACATCCAGTACGGCCTATCGCACTTGCCAGCACCCATCCGCCCGACGTTCAACCAGGACGCGGCAGGTGGGTTCAGCGCCCACTCCCTAAAGTTTGACATGGGGAAGGACGACACCCGCGCCGTAGTAGCCTATGCCGCTGGCGCGAACGTGTCAGTTGATCTTACTTGTCAACACGCACATGTGGATGAGTTGGCGCGGATGGCGTTCGGCAAGAAGACGTGGGAGGCCGTTTACTCAACCATCGCACCTAGCGGCACTTGTCACGTCGTCACACGTGGCGCAGGCAATGAGGTGTACGCGGCGACACTTTGGAAGTCGGCGGTCTCCGGCGACTCTAAGCTAGTTGCGTTCTTCATGCCATACACGGAGCGCCCAGGACGTGATCGCGCATGGTACGACGAACAAGCCGGCAGCATGACCCCGCAGGGCCTAAAGCACTTCGCACCCATCAACGCTGAGGACGCGCTGGCGGGGGACGACGTTAATCCGTTCGTGCCGATAGAGTTGTGGGATCGCTGCCATGACCCAAACATGCCGGAGCTGACGATTGACGAGAACCTCGTGGTAGGTGTTGACGCTGGAGTCAGTAACGACTGCTTCGCCATCGTTGGTGTGACAAGGGCACCTGCCAAGCCAGACGACGTGGCGCTACGGGTGCAGAAGCTATGGACGCCGCGGGTCATCGGCGAGCATATCGACTTC
>SDBT01007389.1_pt1 | contig 18076 bp, 16 predicted proteins | sample 2277101 | NCBI WGS metagenome assembly SDBT01 (sample SAMN10404973, study PRJNA504765) | marine sediment metagenome | isolation source: marine sediment core GS10_PC15, 103 cmbsf | place: Arctic Ocean: Southern Knipovich Ridge | collected 2010 | reverse complement strand
AACTTTGATAAGTGTTCCATCAAAGTCAAAAACGTTGAGGTTTTCAAGTCGCATAGTAATCTCTTGAATTCTTGGTGCGCAACAGTACATATCTGTATACTGAATAATCTACGTTGATTTTGTCTGGCAGGAAGTGATTAGAGATAGTCGCGGTCGCCACAGAAGATGCACCCCGTTCAAGCAGACAAGTTTTCAACAGCGATAGCGTCGTGCCGGTGGCAATGTCGTCGTCGATAACCAGCACATCTTTGTCCTTTACATCGAAATCTATTGCGAGTTCTGCAACCATCTTTTGTCGTATACCAAGCTTGTACTTTACAAGTCTAAACAACACATCAAGATGTCTCATAACATCTGAAAGCCACTTCCTTTTGAATACGAATTTCTTGAACAAATTGTCTTTTGATACAGTCGAGGCCCTTCTGACTGTGACGAAGTCTATATCAAAAGAATTGTCGAATTTCTCAACGAACAACTCATTTAGATACTTGCCCGCATAAGGCACAAAAACCACCTTGCCAAAAACCTGGCCCTGTGTCGCAAAATGCCGCATTATGTTGTCCAGATCGGCTCTGATGCCATCGTCATCTCTTTCTAAAACTCTGTAAGGCCACAGTCTCACTATTGACTCCTACAAGACTCGTTCGGTTAACCACCTTTTTTCGCTGCTACACCGTCGATCACTTCCTTGACCGCCCGAAGAATCTCTTCAGAAGCGTCGCTCTTGGTGGGAACAAAGGTTTTTGCTTCCTTAAGTTTGGCAGGCAACTCGGATACTTCATAAGCTACGAGTATTTTGCCCTCGTTTTCCAACTGTTTCGCAGTGGTAAACTGATGATCATTGTCAACCTCCCCCAGTGCTCTGCGGCGTGGAATCGCGATAAGAGGTTTGAGTAGTTGTACAGTTTCTATTATAGTTCCCATACCGGCGTGGGATATTACTAACTCGGCTTTGCTGATCAGGCCCCTGAACTCTGTTGGCGAGCAAAACTCCACTACCGTCATATGCTTCGGCTTATATGAGCCGTAACCGATCTGTGCAATTACATCTTCGGTAATAACCCCGCTATTTGCAAGTTCGTCCACCGCTTCGACAAGACGATTGTAACCGACTCTCCACGTACCTACGGTTAGAAATATCAAAACAACCTCCCCAAGAATTTCGCTCGTGGGAAATACTTCAATAATCCCGGCCACTGGACGAAAAATAAATCTGTAAATGGATAAAGCATCCGGGCAGTAAGTGTAGGCCGTTCTACCCTGGCCATGCTCTCGATGAATATCAGTTTTGCACCCAAGAGTTTTGCAAAAATGCAGAAGAACACTACAATCCCTGCTCCGGTAGTAATGACAACATCAGGTCTTTCCACAAGCACTGCATGAGCAGATAACACGGCACCGATGATCCAGGATAAGGGGTTGTACCTGACAATGTTGGGAATCGCACGGACGCGACTGGTCTTTTTCATTTCATCCACCACTCCACCTTTGAAGGTAAAGTAAAAGTGATCGTATTTTTCATAAACCGGCGCCAACTGTCTTGCCTGCACCATGTGCCCGCCCGCCGAACAGGCAATGCAAATTCTTATATGGTTTCTACCACTTATCAGAGTGTCTCCACGGGAGTAACCTGCTCAACTGCTCCTTTCGGACATACTTTCTAACTTCGTCAGAGACATATCTACTGTCTCTTTTCAAATATCCCAGGAAAAATCCCGACAAGCGTGCGACACTTGCATAAGCGAAAGGTTTTTCTATGAATACACGCCGTAAAGATTTGGCTAACATGAATATTGGATTAGTCCCTAACCTGTATTCCGCCAAGCCCTGTGTGAACTTGCCCTTTATGGCGCTCGTTCCCCCGCGAACACCTATAAGACGATGGTGTATTGCTTCATATTTGCGAAATGACTTTGTGTGCCAGCCAAGCATTCGTGCCATAATATCTGCCAGAGCGTCTTCACCTCCATATAGAAGCGGCTTATACCCCCCAATCGCTTCGTAACACTCTCTGCGAAATACCTGGAGGCCGCCGGGAGTGCTGCTGCTATCCCTAACTACCTTTTCAAAGCGGCCGTTGACTTTGTTAATATATATGCCGCTGGCAATACCTAATTTGGGGTCATGTTGAAATTCTCTTAAAACATCTTCATAATATGTTGGCTTGAGTGTCAAATCTGCATCCAGACAAGCCACAAAATCATGCTTGATGTGCTTGATAATTTCATAGCCCATCAGAAATGCTTCATCTTTACTGTGATAATAACTTTTGACATTTCTTCTTTCGAGTCGGTGATACAGGATAAAGTCGTGCCGGTCTTCGTATTCTTTTATTGTTTCACCCGTGTCATCCGTTGAACCATCATCAATAATTATCCACTTCTTCGGTCTGACGGTTTGGGAAATCACGGATCGTATCAATTGCCCAATAAACCCTGCTTCGTTGTAAACCGGGCTTATAAGAATGAAGTCTTTTTTGACCAAAGGCATCTCAACGACATGTGTGGGCACATCAAATTGAGAGCTGTGTTTAGGATGAATAGCTCGTTTGAAAGAGGAGAAAATCCTGCCGATCTGTTCCTTTCGGACATAACCTACGGCCACATCCGGAATCCCTCTTTCTCCCCTTCGAAAATACAAATTTAGGAATCCGAACAAACGTGTTGTGCTGCCCAACAAACATGGTTTTTCCAGAATAGCGCGACGAAACGACTTGGCCAGCATGAATACAGGATGTGTGCCAAGATCATATTCTTGCATCCCCTGTCTGAATCTCGCCTTCAGAATGCTGCTTCCACCCCAAACGCCGGTAGGACGATAGTGCACTGCCTCATACTCAGGATAACACGTTGTTTCCCAGCCATTCATCCGCGCCAAAATACCCATTAACGCGTCACTTCCTCCGTATTTAAGCGGCACATGGCCACCAATGGCTTCGTAACACTCTCGCCGGAACACTTGAAGGCCGCCGGGAGTGCTGATATTGTCACTATCCCGAAGTATCTTTTGAAGACGGCCGCCAACACTATTCACGTATGTTCCACTGGCGATTCCTAAGTTCGGATTACGCTCGAACTCTCTTATGATGTTTTCATAATATGTCGCTTCCAGTGTCAGATCCGCATCCAAAATCGCCAAAAAGTCATAGTCCATATGGCCAATGTATTCAATGCCCGCCAAGATCACTTTGATTCTACGGGAATAATACGTTTTGATATTTGACCTTTGCAGTGGATAATACTCAATAAAGTCGTGCTGAGCGGCATATTCCTTTATTATTTCACCGGATCGGTCAGTTGAACTATCATCAACGATTAGCCATTTTTTGGGAAGAACAGTTTGTGCAATAATAGATTCAATTACCTGGCCAATAAACTGCTCTTCATTATGAACAGGAGTGATTAAAACATATTTCATTTTCATATATATAACCATTTGCAAATCATAAACTGTAAAGGCAAATGGCTCTGGCTCCTATACGTTCGGTTCAAAGTACAACAATTATTTTATTGCCTGCAGCTCCACATATATCTCGGAGAAACCACCAACCTAATAGCTCTACACTTTCTCGCAAATCTTGACGTTTAGGTTAGCGAAGAAATTTATCATTGGTCTTAATAATTTTGAAACGAAGAATCCATGAGGGAATCGAGTGTATCTTAATTCTACTTTTTTGACTTTGAATTCACAATTACCATAATGATCTCTACTCTCGATGGAATAATAATAAAACTGATAATACGAATACGCCCGAAGATGAGTAGGGTCACACCAGGCACTTCTTCCGGAAAAATGCGGAACTCTTATAATTACCTTGGCGTTCGGCTTTGCAATTCTGTATATCTCCTCCATAAATTCAATATTATCCTTCATATGTTCCATTATATGAGAAGCATAAATGACATCAAAGGAGCCATCTTCTAATGGCCAGGGAGCGTCGAATAAATTATGAACTATGGTCGGTTTAACTTCAGGCCTAAAATCAACGCGTGTCACTTCTTCGTTCTCTTTGGCCTTATCCGGAAAGGTACCACTACCTAAATCGAGAACCTTTACTTTTCCTACCACCATGTTTTATCTCTCAAACGTGTAAAACCCAACGGATGCAAGCCAAACTCCGCTTCAACTTGAAAGAAATAGTCTGTTTCTGTGACGGCTTAATTATATATTTGACTACTCCAAAAATCACCCGCAACACTTGGCGAATAAGAATTATGATAAGATAACTGGTTTCGCCAAGTTTGCCATGATGCTTCCTCCAATAGTGCAGGTCAGACTTTTGCATTTCCAGATAAAATCTGATCGGTGCATTACCGGAACTCGCGCCGCCAAAGTGAATAGCCTCAGCTCCTGGATAGAATACTACATCCCAGCCTGCTTTGTGAAACCGCTTGCACCAGTCAATGTCTTCCCCATAGATAAAAAACCTTTCATCAAGTAAACCAATATCAACTAATGCCTCCTTTCGAACCATCCAAAAACAACCACTAAGCACATCAACGCTGCGTATGCTATCGTGAGACCAATAACTCATAAACCAATCCGAAAAAAACGCCGATTTTGGAAATATATAATTGAGTCCTACTGCCTGACAGAGATTGTTCCATACGGAAGGAAAATGTCGGCACGAATATTGTATTGTTTTGTTCGGGTTTAAGATTTTGGGGCCAGCCATACCCACAGATGAATTCTCATCCATAAACTTCATTAGACCACCAATACAATTATTAAGAACTATTGCATCAGAGTTTATAAGACAGACATAGCGGCCTTTGCTTGCCCGAATTCCAATATTGTTCGCCCGGGCAAAACCTAAGTTCTCTTTGTTCTTGATCAGTTTCACTTCGGGAAACTGGGTTTCGACCAACTCAATGCTGCCATCCGTGGAACCATTGTCAACAACGATAATCTCTTGTGTGCAGCCGCTTGGGTTTGATAGGGAATTCAGGCAGTTGAGAAGATGCTGCCTCGCATTCCAACTTACTATGACAAAAGAAATATCCGGCATGTCGGAAACCACCATGCATGTGGCCCCAGTTATATTTGCAATAAGGCCACAACTGAAGAATGTCTAAGAGTTAGACGTCTGAAACCGTGAAGAGCCGATTTCTGAACGCAATATTGTTTAATGAACCTATGAAGCCCAATATGCAATAAAACAGCGTTCCTGCTTGACCTGAGAACAGAATTGCATTGAAGCTAATCGCTAGAGTTACGATAGCGCTGCCCAAGGCCCAGTACCATGATCGCAATGCAGGGTCTTGCGTTGAGCGATAGAGGCGAATCATCATGTACAAGCTAGTGACAAGCATGCCGCAAAGGGCTACAATCCCAAGCAGGCCGTTCTCGACGCCGGCTACAACATAATGGTTGGTTATGTCAGTCCATATCGCGCCGAGAGATGGGCCCCAGCCAGGATCACGGCCTCCATAACCGGCCAACCACCATTCGCCGAAGCGCTCAATCGCCAGATCTATGATTTTGGCCCTGTGCCACCCGGAGCCCCCGATAGGGTTGATGTAAGCAGTTAATACACGATAGAAAGACCTGTTACTGATTATTTCCACTGCTACGCATGAACAGGCTGCGAAGACCAGCAGAGGCTTGACCAGGTACCTGAAGCGTTCGAGGGTCAAACATAAAATAATAACCAAGACCATCGTGACAGGGCCACTTGACATGCTACTTAATACCCCCATAGTGGTCAAGACTACAAGGAGATAAGTTGTCTTCCGCCAGTGCCCGGCTTCATGACGCAAGCAGTATGCCAGAGGTAGAATTATCGCCAGTGATGCTCCGAATACGATTGAATGATTGAACGGTCCTATTGCTCTGTAGAGGCCCGACCTTAGATTAAGTTGGGGTTCGGTGACGTTTTGCCATGGGCAATACACTTGCAAGACATTGAATGACTGCCAACCAGTGTAGGACTCGACAACACCTATTAATGCAATCGGTATTGCTGCGAGCGCAACCCATTTTATAGCTGTTACTATTGACCGATGATTAACAAGGCAGTGGCGCGCTGCCATGTAGGCAAAGTATGTGTCTGGCAGACGACCAGCACGGTTCTCAAGTATCCTCATTGTGGACGATGAGAAAAGGGGCATTATGACTCCTACAATTGCCCCAAACGTTACCCAGCTATCCAGACGAGACCATTTGAAATTCCTCTTTATTTCAGGATTCAGTAGGCAACGGAGCAGCAGAACCGACACAACTATGCGCACGGCGCTTATGTCTAAGGGGCCAAGTCGGACTACCAAGTATATAGGATACCAGAGCAGTACAGCAAGGTACACTCCAAATGCACGAGCAGGGCGCAGGACCAGAACCAGTACGGATGCCGCGACGGCAATTAGAAGTGTTATCGCTTGCATATCTGTTCTTCACAACCTCGTAGTGACTGGTTTTGGTTGGCCGGAAAAAGTAACAATGGCGTGAAATACTCCTTAGGACGTGCCCATAGAGAGTTATACCTGCGGCTATAGAGCTCTATTTCACCTATCATTATCACTAGCAACCAATTTGCCATATTTCCCCATGACCCCGTCGAAAACACCCTTTATCGCAAAATAAATGAGCTTCCTTCTTTTTTTAGAGAATAATATTGTCTTGATAATGTCCCTGCACATTCTCTTAATGATGCAACAGCAATATTTACGGTACTTAAAATGATTTTTTAACATGTAAATAGTATTCCTCGATATGTAGTATCTTGCATGAAAACTGTAATTGCGGAGTCTGCATTTTCTCCAAAGAATTTTTTTCAGTTCTCGATATCCTTCCCGATGAAGCAAAACCGCTGAGCGACAGACATATATTCTGAATTTATTATTTTTACATCTTAGACAAAAATCATCGTCCACATAATAAAGGAATAGGGATTCATTAAAGAAGCCTACTTGCTTGAAGACACGGCAGTTTATCAGGCTACCGGATGATATGGCCCTGTCTACTTGCCGAACTTCGCAGTCTCCATTGAACAATCCTTGCGGGATCAGGTGTTCTTGAATGTTCATGTCAAAGGGATTGGTCGAAATAATGGCTATGTTCTTTACCTGCTGCCTGCTTAATGCCTGATAGGCATTTAATAGTTTTTCTACCATCTTTGGTGTTGCTTCACTGTCATGATCTAATGTCAAAACCCACGTATATCCTTTGTCAATAGCGTATTTAACTCCAATATTTTGTGCTGCCGCTATTCCCAGATTTTCTCGATTATAAAAGATTTTTACATTATGATGTACTTTCTCTAAACCGGTCAGTACTGATATTGTTTCTTTGTCACCTCCATTATCTACAATAATGACTTCCTCAACTTGATTTTCAATTGAGTCAAAACATCTTAGAAAATCTTTACCGATGTAGTATGTTACAATCATTGCACAGATACTTTTTTGCATCATAATTACCCGAGTTCTGTCACATTTTTGGCAGGCATTTTAATTGAGGCAAGGTGAATTTGATCATTCTACAGGTCATTCCTTCAAGGAATTTTTTTAACTACAAATAGCTGGAATGCCTGTTGCGGGTAATAATATGTTATCTTTTGGCTTAAATCGCATAATTTATATGAAATAGGGGACGCGTATTTTAACGTGTCTCTATAACCCCTGAGTTTTTTCCATCCATGCATTCCATAGACTTTAAATCCTAACCTTTGTAACTCGTCAACACTCCAACTGAGATCATTTGAAAACACTTCCTAAGGTTAGAATTAGGCACCTAAAATTTCGATAGTTATTTTCCTCTTAGATATTTCATATACCTTTTTATTCCCGACTGGAGCTTTAAGAGCTTGACGTATATATCCTTCCCAAAAAATGAAATCAATGCCAATAGTAAAGCTTTCACATTCAGCGGGCAAGTTTTGGCCCCCTTTATTAAATAACGCCGCCCCTCTCTACTATCTCCCCACGAGATTAACACACTCCCAATGCGGCGATATTGGCTCGCCAAAAACTTCTTGTTTTGCTTAACATCCTCAAAATACTTTTCTAATAGTAATATTCGCGCAGTAGCCTCTGCCATCTGATTGGAGCTTATGCCCTCAGTCTCATAGTACTTGACTAAAGGTTCATGAATGCGATAAAAGCCGAAGTGTTTGGCTAATCTGATGAAGAGCTCCAAATCTATAAACCTCGGGAATTCCTCATCAAAAATCCCAACTTTCTCAAAACATTCCTTTCTTATTAATGTTGATTGAATGCCAATACCAAATACATGATATTCTAATTTTTCTGAATCTATTATCTCTCCCTGTGTTACCGTCGGTGAATTCAAATACTCTGTGCTTCCGTTGTTGTGCACACGCAACATATTAGTATAAACAAGCCCAACTTCAGGAGAGAGCGTCTTAAAAATCTTTATCTGTTTTTCGAGCTTTTCCGGCAGCCATTCATCATCACTATCGTGAAATCCTATATACTTTCCTCTTGACGCCTGGATTCCTCTATTTCTGGCTGCTGCAGCTCCCATGTTCTTCTCGAGGGGAACATATCTAATCCTTTTATCAGTATAACGTGTCACTAGTTCGCCAGTATTATCTTCTGAGCCATCATCAACGATAATTAACTCGAAATCCTTGTATGTTTGATTTAAGACACTTTCAATAGCCCTGCAAAGCAAATGTGCTCTGTTGTAAGTGGGGAGGATCACGCTCACAGTAGGTCTTATTTCGCTCATTTAGGCCCACCTAAAGTTTTTCAACAATTCTTGATAAATTTCAACAAGTCGGTCGTTTAATTTGTTAATATCATAATTAGCTTCAACATGAGCACGGCCGGCCCGGCCCATCTCAGACCATATTTCAGGGTGTTCAATTAAATAGATGAGCTTTTCAGCCAAAGCATCAACGTCTCTCTCAGGAACCAGAAAACTAGATTCTTGCTCTCGACTTTGATTCCAGGAGAATACCGGCAATTCGTTCTGCCGCATGACCATCCCAAAACGGAGGAGTTCTTGCAGTACTACAACCTTTGCTCATTGTGTCTCTATAGGCCCTGATGATTCTCTGTGTATCAGTCCCCACAACTTGATTTGTGCCCATGTCGACAGTAATCGGCCGCTCGGTGTTTTCTCTCAAAGTGATGCAGGGCACTTTCAGAATGGTTGTCTCTTCCTGGATACCACCTGAGTCAGTCAATACCACTTTAGCAGACGATATGAGTCTGAGGAAGTCAAGATAGCCAACCGGTTCCATCAAGTGTAGGTTCGGCATCTTTTCTACCCTGGCATCAAGACCTGTCTGGCAGAGATTCTTCCATGTTCGGGGGTGAATTGGAAAGACTACAGGTAGATCATTCTGTATGACCTCAAGTGCATCGAGGATACGGACAAGGGTCTCCGAATCATCAACGTTTCTGGGGCGATGCATGGTCAATACGGCGAAAGTGTCTCCGTCCAGCCAGCCTCGTGAACGGAGCTCGTCCAATATTTTGGATGATTCAGCTTTCTTAAGGTTATGCAGCAACGTGTCAATCATTACATTCCCAACCAAATGTATCTTCTGTTCTGAAATACCTTCTCTCAGAAGATTGTCAACTCCACTCTGTTCGGTGCAGAACAGCAAATCGCTTATTGAATCTGTCAGAATGCGATTGATTTCTTCCGGCATCGACCGATCACCGCTGCGAAGACCGGCTTCCACATGGATGAGATTCACACCCAGTTTCACAGCGGTCAACCCACACGCGATCGTGCTATTGACATCACCGACAACCAGAACGTAATGTGGGCCGAAATCAACTACGATTGGCTCAAATCTCTTCATTATCTCAGCCGTCTGTAAGGCATGGCTTCCGGAGCCGACTTCGAGATTCACATCAGGTTTAGGGATTTCAAGATCATCAAAGAATACCTTGCTCATATTCTCATCGTAATGTTGGCCCGTATGAACCAATAGCGCTTCAAAACTACCAGTTGCCGCAAGTGCTTTCATGATGGGCGTAATTTTCATGAAGTTTGGCCTGGTCCCGCAAACACATATGATTTTGATCATTTTCCGCATAGGTCTATGCGATATAAGTCCTATTCAAATAACCTCACCTCTAAGCTCCCAAACGTGGCAGTTATATTTCTTGTGCTTCAATTCGCAAATTCATCGCAATCTAAGCCGCTAACGAACTAATGACTCGTATATAGACAAATATAGAGATGTGACAACCGCCCAGTCACGTTCTTTCTCAACCCACTGCCTTGCCTTGACTGATAGCTCTTTTCTTAACTGCGCATCTTTTCCAACCTCAATGCAGGTAGATGCGAGCGAATCACTGTTGCCGGCCTCAAAAAGCACACCGGTCTCTCCATCTTGAACCATTTCTCGCAGTGCAGAAACATCACTTGCCACCACTGGTATCCCCATCGCCATGGCTTCCAACGGCTTCAAAGGTGTCACTATATGGCACACTGGTTCAGGGATGCGAGGTACCACAAACACATCGAGCAATGAGTAATATGCTCGCATCTCCGCGTGCGGCACCCGGCCTAACAGCCTGAATGTATCGCCCACGCCGTTCTCCCGGACCAACTCCTTCAGAGTGTCCATATATGTGCCATCTCCTATTAGCAAAAAAACAGCATCGGGAAGAATCTTTATCACTTCCTTCCAGGCCTTTACGACATCCTGTATGCCTTCCAGACGACGAACATTTGTTGCGTAACCATAGACTAACTTCCCTTGGACACCTATTTCTCTCGCCAACTTTTCATCTCGACTCAGCGGGCGAAAAGCTGATGTATCCACACCATTGGGAACAATATCTATCTTGCCATGAGGAATACCTCCTTGAACAAGCACATCCGCAATGCCTTTGCAAATCGCAACCACGTGATCTGCCTTTCCACCCGCTCTTACGTCTTTATGAGTGGCCTTTACCACGTCAACAGAAGTTCCATTGTTTGCTGCCCCGGATAATCCCCAAAATCCTCTGACCTCATACACGAGAGGAACACGCCAGCGACGCGCCAGAGATAACGCCTCAAATGCGCTCTGGGCCGGCGAATGAGTATGCAAAATATCGGGCTTGCCATATACTCTCGGCAGCCAGCTACCATACATACGCAACTCCAGATTCCTCCGCAGGCGAGTCATTCCCCGAATCCTCCTCTCGGACAGCTCCCGGACAATCGGATAAAATCGACTATCTCTAAAAATCTCTGGCCGTATTCCGAAGTACGGCACGTCATCTTTTACCAGGTAAGCCTCTTCACGTCCGACTCCTATGTTTGCACCTTGACCATTGAAGCTTGGACGTGTGCAAACACCAGTCACGTAGCCCATTCTCTGCAAATTGGCCACAATATAATGTGTCCGAATCGTATAGCCGGCTTGAACCGGCAAAGCACAGTGCACGTAATGAAGAACTTTTGGCAAACAATCAGTCACTTTTTGTATTAGCCTTATTTCCTCTCGCTTGGATTTTGTGGAGTAAGTTTCGTTTTATTACAATTCTGCTTAGATAATATGGTGGTATGCGAGAATCAACGCCTCTGCCCTGAGAAAACGAACCAGCCGCCTTCAGCAAAACTCTTAAAACCCATAATCTTTTTCAATTTTGCTGGACGATGTAAATTCCGTATCAATTCTCGTAAATAAGCCCGCCACGACAGGTCGTTTAGTTGTGGACGTTTTTTCTTAACCATCATTTCAATTTTTAATAAAGGACCGTAATGCTCTTTCACATCTTTCTCACTTTCGAAAAACCGTACATGTTTTTTGCTATCGAAATTCGGCACACTGCAAATGCACAGCAACCCCTTATTCCAGTGTTTGATAATCTCTAAATCGCTTTGTAAGTGCTCTAAAACTTCAGTACAAATGATGCAATCATAGTTGCCCACATAAGCAGAAGGATTTTTAGCATCAGCCACAAAAAAAAAATCCGGGTGTTTCGTTCTTGCTCCTGCCTGCTCAATAGCAACTGAGCTAAAGTCGAAGCCTCGGTAATCTATATTTGTCTTATTAATTATCATATGAGCTAATGCGCCATTTCCGCAGCCTACTTCAAGGATACGGCGAACATTTTTACTCCTCAACTCCTTTAGAACGGTAGTAAACACTGGATAATATTGGCTGCGCCAATAAGGCAATTCGTAAATACCTGCCCAGCCTCCAGAAGAATATAATTCATCGTAAGTCTCTGGAATTTGTTCAACGCTGTTGGAGCCTTCTATCATGTCAGCTATCCTTCTTTGGCCCGTACTCCTGCAAACGAAATGCTACCACAGAAGCAATTGTACATTGGCGCAGTCAGTACTAATCGTGTTGCCGGGACCTTTTTACTATACACAGGACTTATGTACGCCATTTTGACTGACGCTTCCTTCCAGCCAGAAAATTCAATGCGAACACCGCGTCCGTTTTCTGTCAATAACTCTCCTGTTTCTGAATTCCATCGCAACAAACCATCGAAGAGCAAACTTGCCAACACACTATGTTCTCCATGACATTGCACCTCATCCTCTATGATAACAAACTCGAGCATATTTTCAACTTTTCGTCGGTGCTTGACATGCTGCCCCATGACTTCATATGATACAGTTCCTTCTGCAATCCATGAGTCACCGCTTTCCCTTACCCTCAACTCTTGACCGGCCACTAAGCTTTCCCAGTTAAAGCGACCCGTCAGAGTAGCTTGGGATTGTCCGTCTACGCACACAGTGTTGTGTTGTTCGGTTGAAGTGGACTCCCAACGCAGAGCATCGTCGCCGTTATAAGTCGGAGTTCCTGGATCTTTCAAGGCAGGCCAATATTTGTTGTGCCAAAGAACTTGAAGAATATCTGCATGCCCATGTGCACAGCCTCCCGTCCCCATCGGCCCACACTTGAAGAGGACCCACTTAGAGTTCTGCGTCCACCCGGTCCGATGTATCGCCACGCCAGCTTTAGAAAGGCATACTGATTTCTTCACAGGAGCAGAGGGTACAATGTTATCAAATACACAGAGCCGATCAGTACCAAAAACTCTACCTATAATTTGTCGGACTCTGTCAACGCCTCCCGACAGCAAACACACATGTTTGAAATCTCTGCGGCGTGTAATAGAGGCGGCAATACCCAATGATATAGCCACCCGAAGATCTGGTGGACACGTCCAAAACACTGTGACCCCATCATCCCCATAGCCAGGCAAGTTCCCAGTTGGAGTAACCTGCCACATAAGGGCTTCCAGGAGCTTTTCTGCTGCTGCCCAGCACTTTTGACCCTCCAAACTAGCTGTTCCTCCCAAAACATGGCCAGCTAAAAGATACAAATCCGCGACAAAACGCGCGTATGCGGGAGCCTGCTCGACGTGTGTTCCATCTTTAAGTATTTGTCTGTCAATTTCTCCCATCAGTATCTCCACGCCGCGGTTTCGCCATCGGTCGGCATCAGCCATGTCAGGATAACTCGCTCCGATGACCGTTAACCCAGCAGCATCGCCTATTAAATGATTGTATCCACCAACCGAAAGGTGCTTTTCTATGAACCTTCCGTGCCACCAAATAGCGGACAGAACCTTTTTGCGGATCTTTACCCACTCATCATCCCCTTGCTGTGCTAACCGACCATCGGCATAAACCCATGAGATAGCTCTAAGGCTTGCTTCCAGCGCGTTGTCCCAGTGGACGCCTATCATCCACGGATTCTGATCAATCCAACTACTTACATGCATCGAAATAATCTTTCTGGCTTCGCCTCTTCTCTCGCAGAGATCGAACAGATGGTAGAAACGAGACGCTTCCCACACGAACAAAACATCTCCTGGGGCCTGCTTATTTCGAATATTTATCCGGTCCGTCGAGACTCGGGTAGGCCATTTTATCCTATGCACCGGATCCATATGCCAATCAGGAACTCCATTGACGTCGCACGCGGCCGACTGCCAACTTCCAAACATAAAAAGGGACTTCGCGTCTTTCGCCCAAAATCGCGACTGTGGCTTGATACATGGGTGCGTTACCCATCTGGGGGGTGGCATTCCTCCATCCACTCGCCTAGAGTCAATTCGAGTGGGTCGTAGTTCGCGGTAAATCGACCGTGCCCACCTGAGCAAACGTTTCCCTATTTGTAAGTGTTTTGCCATCACTGCGAATGAGAGCCAAGAAGTTGCCCTTTTTCCTATTGCGATCGCTACACGCTGCGCCTGTTCTCTTGCTGTTTAAGTTCCTTTGTCAACAAGATAGTATCATGCAAAATCCGTTTTCCGCCAGGCAACAACATCCAACACAAGAGATAAAACAATGAGTACTCAGCAAAATTGAAGAGAAAGCGTACGACAAGATGCCAGTTACTTAGGAAATACCCATCAATTAGAAATAAAAGCACTCCGGCCGTGATTGAGGCCACAACAGGCCTCCATAATGCACACATAAAATCAGACAGTTTCAAAAAGGTACGCCAAAAACAGATTATTACCTGAGGTATTCGCCAGAGGACAGAAATTATACTAAATGCTGCTGCCACACCGATCGCTCCCCATCGAAGCCCAATGGCAAAGCTTATTGTAAGAAAAACAGTGTGTACAACCCCAGACAAGAATTGCCGATGAACATTACCCAATGCCACGAACACCCATCCAGAACCAGCTCCAGTTGTGGTTCCAACAAAGGCTGCCACACCTAAGATCCTAAATATTGGTACGGCTTCGCTCCATTGCTCTCCCAGCACAATCAGGATAGCTTTGTCGGCGACGACGAATAGAAACACAACGATAGGCATGCCAAGCATCACTGTCAGTGTAAGGCCCTTACGATAATAAGAACGGAATTTGCTTGGTTCTTCTTGTAACCGGCTTAATGCCGGTACTGCAACTGCAGATAATGGAGCGTTAATTTGCCTTATAGGTAACATCAATAAACCATACGCCTTTGAGTATAACCCTAACGGTCCAGAACCCCAACGCCATCCAATGAGTATATTATCGAGATTTCTTGCAAAGTAATTTACGATGTTGAAACCAGTCAAATTTCCACCGAAAGCCAACATTTCCCGGACACCTGAACGGCGAACAGGCAGGCCGGGACGCCATCCACAAGCCACCCAAACTGCAATCGCGCCGACAATTGTTCCTGCTAATCGCATGATTACTAAAGCCCAATAACCCGCTCCATACCAGGCAGCGATGATGGCTGCAACGATACCAACTAACATGCTAATAATCCCGATTAGGGCCAAAATGCCAAAACGCATTTGCCTTCTCAATAAGGCCTGATGCTGAACAGTGAAGCCGCCGAAAATAATCGCACCTGCCAGAGCCAATGTAATCCAGGTCAACCGCGGCTCACCGTAGAACCAGGCGATAACCGGTGCCAGGGCCGCAATGACCAGCATTACGCCGAGACTCAATGCCACATTTATCCAGAAAAGCGTACTTATTTGACCATGATTTATCTCAGCCTTCTGCACAGTCGCCATCGACAGGCCCATATCCTTAAACATCACAACAAAGCCGGTAACGGAAGTAACCATTGCAATCAGACCAAAGTCTTGAGGTGTGAGCAGCCGGGCCAACACAACCGTCGATGCCATCTGAAGGAAGAACCGCACCCCCTGGGCAGCCATCGTAACAGCCCCGCCCCGGACAGACCGGCCTTTCAGATCCGCCTTTAGATATTCAGTATCGAAGAAGTTGTTTTGAAGAGATTCTTCCGCCAAAATCTACCTTTTTTACCCTGAAAACCTGAACTAAGCCAAGCCATTGTAATTAATTTTGCCGTCAAAAAATGTGCTGTTGATACACTCCGTCCCCGTCGGTTGCATTAAAAATTCAATGCAACTTCGTGTAATGCGCCGTTTGTCTTACCATTTCGTATGCTGGTTTTTGTGGCATAGCTCCGGCTTATTCTTGAATCTCACTCGTACTGTTTTGAAACTCAGTGGGCTTAGCTTCGCCGTCCTAGTCAGGGAAAATCCAAGGTCGAGTTCGACGATGGGATGGTGATTTATGGAAAGTGAAATTCCAAGACGTAATTGTGGTTATTACATAGTCCCATTAAAGGTCGGCCTGTCTTCACGAGTCATACCTCTGCTGTCGAAATATACTTTACAAATTAAGCAAATTGGTTTGATCCCTTTGCTTTCATGCTGACGGCGGGCAAAAAGACAACGCATCATCTGGTAATACTCATTGTTCCAGATCTCAAAGAGAGTATTATCACGCAAATTTCCGAATACGTTTTCGTAGCCCCTCTCAAGTAAAGATTCGGGTGCCATAGCGGCGTTGCAGCACGGATAGACCCGTCCATCCGGGTCTATAAAAGGGTCATTATACATATATGTACATACTTCACCCGGCTTGCTAAAACACATCATTCGTTCGATTTGATCATCGGTTCGCCACTCTTGTTCTAATTGGCTAGTATTTTCGTAAAACATATCCAGATACATGCCAATATCTTGTATGTAAATAGGGATTCCAAGCTCTTCAGCCATTGCTTTGGCTCTTTCAACGTGCTGAATGTTCTTCTTGCTTACCAGATACTGCCATTCGATTTTCTTGGGCCCTGTTGCAGATGCTCGCAATCGCCTAAGATTACGTATGACTAGATCGAAACAACCACCATATCGATACGTGCTATAGGAATCCTGATCAACGCCATCCAGTGATACGGACAATAAATCTAACTTTGATTTTTCAATCTGCTCGATAATTTCATCTTTTCTGATATTCAAATTGGAATCGATATCAATAATTTTCCCGTTCTTCTTGAAGAAAGAGATTATCTTGAAGATATCCCGAACAAAAAACGATTCACTCCAGCCAAAAAGAGATACATAATAGAACATACCCAATTGAGGAAGGAAAAAACGCACATCGTCAATTGTCAAGTCCCTCGAATTACCCGGCACCTTTCGCCCGCTTGGGCATAGGGGACAAAGCAAGTTACATCGATATCCCGTATTGATTTTGACACGGACCGGACCAGACAGTACACGGCTGCGCTTAAAGCAACGCTTCTCCATATAAAGGTAAAGGCGCCGCAGACAATACCCCGGTTGTACTAAAAAAGAATACAAGTAATGCAAAAGCTTGCGCACTTTACGTAGCCAGCATATCGAGTCGATAAGCAAAGAACTCTTTTCACAGCAAAGAGACTCTTAAGCTTCTTCAACATGCTTGTCTCCGAAATAAATAGAAACACGGTCAGGAAATTCCGTGTTTTATGCTTATCACATTTTTCCCACTTACACTCCGTCCCCGTCGGTTGCACTCCTTTCGGAGAACCGAGGGCAGAGGACAGAGGACAGAACTTCTGTCTTCCGTCATCCGTATTCTCTCTAATCTTAGCTTTCGCCAGTGTCACTCTGGCTTATTTCACAACGCCACTTGCGGCGTTGGTATATTCTGCTCTAACTATGCCGTTCCTATCGGGTAAGAAATCAAGTATTAAGTCCGTCATGTCTTTAGCAGCAGTTCTAATTGAATTCTCTAACACTGAGCTTATCTGGATCTGTGCCACGTACCGGGCCGGGTCTCCGGCGATATTAGGCCTTCGGCCAAGTGGACCGGAAAAATCGTTCTCGTCGGCGGTAAGCCGGCCGTTCAAGATGTAGAAGTTCAAGACAACTTTCTGGTCGTTCGTTGGAGCGGTCTTATGGAAGCGATGTATCAGACAAGGTACTTGCCGGCCGGCCCGCGAGATAAAATTCGAGTGCTCTGTACTGTCATGGATCCAGCCATATCCGGGATAGCACACCCGTGGTCGATGACCGAGTATTCCCCCTGGCTTAGATGAGCAATATACGATATAAACATCTGCCCAGGCCTTAGAGTTAATGTATCGCCGGCTCACAAAATCATCCGCAAAGTTCTTCTCCATATATTCTCTGGTCGTATTAGGAATAGACAAATCCCCGCCGACCCAGTTGCGAACTTCCGAAGGAAAGTCGCTTAGAGGGACAGGCAGCGTGATGGCGGTATCAAGAACTCTCTTCAAGCCAGATGCCAGAACACGGTAGGTTACGCCGGCAGACACCAAGAGCAGAACGGCCAAAAACCAAACGAACCATAGCGGCGTTTTGCCCCACCGGACACCTTGCGGTGCTGCCGCTCGCACCTGTACCCGCGTTTTCTGTGCGGGCAGCACAGGT
>SDBT01007388.1_pt1 | contig 18076 bp, 19 predicted proteins | sample 2277101 | NCBI WGS metagenome assembly SDBT01 (sample SAMN10404973, study PRJNA504765) | marine sediment metagenome | isolation source: marine sediment core GS10_PC15, 103 cmbsf | place: Arctic Ocean: Southern Knipovich Ridge | collected 2010 | reverse complement strand
AAAGTTCTGATCTCAGCATCCACTGCCAGGATCTGTTGAATAATCTCTAGCTTTCGCTGGCGTAGCTCGTCACTAAGCATCTTACTTTCATCATTTATTATGATCTTTTTTATTAGATTACTACATTCTTGCTCGAGCACTATCAAATTTCTCCAATCAGCTCTCTGTACAACTTTTAGCATTTTACCTGCAGTAATTAAAATAGCTTCATAGGTAGTAATTATTTCGGAACCATTCATTTTTATGTACACAAATTATGTTCTTAGATAAACCGGATCCGGTATAAATCTGCACTATTTATAAGTTATTGTGATCAATAATCATATCGTTTCTAGCAAATTTGGTGGCCTACTTCTAAATAAGTTTTAGCAAAGCTTTATAGAATTATCTTTAGTTTTAGCCTGCAGTAACTATTTGGTTCTTTCCTGTATTTTTGACAGGATACAGTGCTCTTCTAGCACGACCAATTACTGAGTTTTGATGCTCATAACTGGCACGCTCAACCACGCCAGCACTAAACGTGATTGGTATTGACTGATCAGCATGTAACAAATGGTTTTCTGCAAGATTATCTTGTAATCTTTTTGTTACTAATTTTGCTAACTCCATGGTAATATTAGGTAGTAAAACAACAAATTCTTCTCTCCCAAAACGGGCGACGGTGTCACTGGGGCGTAGTGATTTTTTTATAATATTTACTAAATACATCAAAGCTTTATCACCTGCCTGATTCCCGTAAATATCATTGAACAGCCTGAAGTCATCAAGCTCTAGTAAAACTAAGCATAGCGAAACATTATTTTGGTCAGCATGTGCGGATTCTCTGAGAAGAGATGCATCAAGCCCTCTTCGATTTAATGCTCCGGTCGGTTGATCTGTATGTACTAATTCCTTGAGTATTTCCAGTTCATTCTTTAATGCCACGATATCTTGTTCTGTACGTTGTACCTGCTCCTGGGCTTTATTTACTTCATTACTTGAATGATATAAATTTCTGGTCTCAAGTAATGCTACATCGAGAATATTAATTATTTCACTGAGATCATCGGTTGAGCATATTTGTTGTGCGCAATGTTCTATTCGATCGTAATAATCATTTATACAAACTGAATTTTCTTTTTTGTTAATATTTTCTTGTGTAGATTTTGTAGAATTAATTGACTTGATTAGCTGCAATGGTTTCTTTACTTTAGTGCTCCCCATTTCTTATTCCCTCCCAAAAGACACAGATAAGGTGAATTACCTTGAGTAAGGCAACTGTTATTTAGATTAAAAGTAGGCTCAGATTTATTTGGTGACAACTAAATTAACAGACAAAATACAAAGCTATAAGCTTAATAAACAGGGCAATTGCCACTTTTATCTAAAAGTGAGAGATTTTTGTTGTTGGAATAGAACTTGTAAAAGAATGGACATATAACCTTAGTAAATACAAGGCTAGCCAGTTTATCTAAGTAGGACAGCTAGGGGAGAGGGGACTATAATTAATCTACTAGGTGATTCCTAATAGCGTAGCGAGTTAACTCAGAATTATTGGTAAGCTTAAGCTTTTCTAAAAGACGAGACCTATATACACTGATAGTTTTAGGGCTTAAACATAATTCGGTAGAAATATCAGAAGGGGTTTTACCAGCTGCAATCAAACACAAAGTCTGAAATTCACGATCAGACAGAATCTCGTGTAACGGCTTATCCCTATCCTGATCTAATGTGTTAGCAAGCTCTTGAGCTAGGGCAGCACTTATATATTTTTTCCCGGCAGCCACTTGACGTATAGCGGTAACAAGCTGAGAAGGGGCGCTTTGTTTATTAAGGTAGCCAGATGCGCCTGCCTTCAGTGCACGTACTGCAAATTCATGTTCTGTGTGCATACTTAACATCAGAACCGTCAGCTTAGGTTGCTCCTTCTTAATTTGTTTGAGTACTTCAATCCCACTTTTATCAGGCAAGGAAATATCGAGCAACATCACATCAAAAGTAGTTTCTCGTACAATCTTAATGGCCTGCAACCCTGTTTCTGCCTCTCCTGTGACAGAAATGTTATTAGTCTCGCTAAGTATCTGCTTCAATCCTTGGCGCACAATCGCATGGTCATCAGCAATTATTACACGTATCATCTGTAATCCAGGTTTCTTAGTGCTGTAACGTTTTTGTTAGATTCTTATGATTCTCTGTAGGTGTAGGGCGTACTACTGTTAGGCTAATATTTGCGTCTATAGGGTGATTTGATAATATCTCCATGGCATTTACCGGAATTGAAATAGTTACTTTGGTTCCCTTGCCAGGCCTACCTGTAATATGGAGACTGCCTCTAAGTTGTTGACAGCGCTCACGCATACCTCGAATGCCGAAAGACTGTGGTTTTGTCATCTCTTGGTCTGTTATCCCACATCCATTGTCCGCAACCTCAAGGAATATCCATCCGTCTTTCTCTGTAAGTCTTATCTGAAGTCGTGAAGCGGTAGCATGCTTTGAAATATTTGTCAGAGTTTCCTGAAAAATACGAAAAATTGCTACTGATAGTTCTGAATCTAATGGAATTTCATCACTATCACACGAAACTCGGTATCGAACCCTGGCACGATCACAGAACTCTTTTGCTTGCCATTTGACAGCAGCAACGATTCCACAATCTAGTATACCTGGTCGCAAGTCCATTGATATTCTACGTGTGCTATCAATTACTTGGTCAACTAAAGATTCGATAGATTCAGCTTTTTTCTGGTAAAAAGTAGACTTATTAGGCACACCTTCAGCCCAAGGTAGCAATTCACATTTGATAGCAGTCAGAATCCCACCGATATCATCATGAATTTCTCTGGCAATCCTAGCGCGTTCCTGTTCCTTAATTTTTTGCAAATAGGAAGAAAGTTCAGCTAACTGCTCGCGAGAACTTGCAATCTCAATTTCAGCTAGTTTATTTCTGGTAATATTTATTACAATACCGTCCCATAGAATATCTTTGCCAGAAATTTGTCGAGGAGTAGCACGCAGGCTTATCCACTTGACCTCGGTTTCTTTATCTACTCGGATTCTACCCTCCCAGTTCCAGGGTGAAATATTCTTAGCTGAGGCAGTCATTGAACGGGAATAGGATGGCCTGTCTTTAGGTATGATCATCTCATAAAATAGTCTCGGAGCGTCCATAAGTGTGCTTGGATGTAAGCCAAGCAACATTAATGAACCATCACTTACGTATGGAAAACTTATTTTTTCATGTTGTTCTAGCATGAACTGAAATATTACGCCAGGAAGATTGGAGGCAATTACACGAAAACGAGCCTCACTTTTTTTCAATGCTGTCTGTGAAAGACTAAATTGTTTACGATTCTCAGCCTCTAATAGGCTGCGCTGTACGACCGGAACTAGCCGCGCAGTACTACCTTTCATTACAAAATCGTGTGCTCCAGCTTTCATTAAAGATGCTGCAGTTTCTTCGCCGATACAGCCTGATACGATAATCAACGGGATATCTAGATCATGTGTTTTAAGTAGTGTTAATGCTTCTCCAGCGTCAAAGTCTGGCAAGTTATAATCAGATAGAATTACGTCCCAATTCTCGTTAATCAGCGCATTTCGTAAACTTTCAATAGTCTCAACACGTAGACAATGAACCGTAAATCCACTTTCCTTAAGAGGATGCAGAATCAGTTCTGCATCATCTGCCGAATCTTCAATCATTAATACGCGCAAATCCTGCTTTTCCATATTTTCATACCCCATATGCGGAGTGTTTATTCAAAGTGATCAGTGTAATTTAAGCTATTCCTTTTCTCTAATAAATCAGCATAATCGATCATTTTACATATGTCATGATGATTGATATTAGCGAAAGAAACAATAGAACTTAAATACCGAACTCCTTTGAGTTTATACGAATATAAGCGATGACTTTAGCATTTTACCAATAACTGAGCTGGCTTGCTAAATGAGTGACGGGCTATTTCTATCAAGTAACACGTATTCATTCAATTTGTCAGGTTGGCAATTATCATAAATGGTATACAAGAGCAATTATGTGTAGTGGTTTTCTTAATTCTCTCTTCTAACACCTCTACGAATTGGGGATTCATTCAACCCCAGCCAATACGATCCAAACTGTTGTGCAAACTCAATGAATTTACTGAAATCAACTGGTTTGCGTATGTAACTATTAGTACCGAGCTGATAGCTTTCAACTAAGTCTTTCTGCTCTGAGGAGGTAGTAAGGACCACCACCGGGAGCAATTTGGTCCTAGGATCCTCACGTACTCGTTTTAGGACTTCAAAACCATCAACTTTAGGAAGCTTGAGATCAAGAAGCATAACTTCTGGCATGATGCGGGCATCCCGATCAGCATACATGCCAGTTGCAAATAAGTAATCCAAAGCCTCTTCACCATCACTGCAAGTAATGATTTTACTTGTAATGTTTGCTTCCTTGAAAGCCAGTAGCGCAAGCTCCTGATCATCAGGATTGTCTTCCACTAGTAAAATTACTTTATCAATAGTTTTAGTGTTCAATCTGGCCTTTTCCTCTAGCTAGTTATCTTCACTTGAACCAGGGGGTGGAACTACGAAATAAAAAGTTGCACCTTCACCTAAGGTTGAATCTGCCCAGATACGTCCACCATGTAGGTTCATAATGCGCAACACTGTGGCAAGACCAATACCAGTACCCTCGAACTCAGTCACACTATGTAGTCGCTGGAATGCCCCAAATAGTTTATGTGAATACTTTATATTAAATCCGGCTCCGTTGTCATTGACAAATACCACCTGTTCTCCATTCTGTTCTTTAATACCAAAACAAATAATTGTTCTCTCTTTTCTCCCAGTAAACTTCCAAGCATTGCTTATAAGATTCTCTAGTACAATTCGAAAGAGACGAGGGTCTGCATCAATAAAAACTCCATCTTGTATATTGAATTCTACCTGGCGATTGGTTTCAGTTTCTTGAAGCTCTGTCAATATAGAATGAACCAATTGGCTTAAATCAACTGGTTTAGTTTTAATCTTACATGCACTGACTTTTGATAATTGTAGTAGATCATCAATTAATCCCCCCATACGTTCACTCGCATTACGAATTCGTTGCAGATAGTTATTACCTGGTTCATCCAGCTGATCAATATATTTCTTTAGGAGCAACTGACTGAATCCATCTATTGCTCTCAGAGGTGCGCGCAGGTCATGAGATACGGAGTAACTAAAAGCTTCCAGTTCCTTATTAGAGGCTTGAAGTTGCCGGGTACGTTCCGTTACACGTTGTTCCAATTCGGTGTTTAGATTAAGAATACGTTCCTCCGTACGCTTACGATCAGTAATGTCGTAAAAAACTGCAGCATAGTAGGCGATTTCTCCATATAAATTTTTGATCGTATCGAGCGAAAGCCCTTGGCAAAAAGAATCTCCGTTTTTGTGTTGATCCCATACTTCTCCATACCAATGCCCAGTTTTTCTTAGAGAACTCCACATAGCCTGATACAAGTCATTATTATTTATATCCTCATTAAAGATTCGAGAAGCCTTGCCGATTGCCTCATCCTCTGTAAAGCCTGTGATTGATGTAAATGCTGGATTAACCGAGATTACTTTCATAGACGCATTAATAATAACAATGGCTTCCTGGACGTTCTTTATTACTTCAGTAGCAAGATGCAAATTTTCTTCAGCAGCTAGACTTAGCGTAAGATCGGACAGAATTACAGTATAAAATTTCTTTCCACTTAGGGTCAGATTAGAAATACTTGCCTCAATTGGAAATTCTTCTCTATTGCGACGTAGCCCCATCAAACGTGCTGGAATAAGTTTATTAATTTTTGTGCCGATTACGTCCTTACTTTTATAGCCAAATATTTTTTCCGAAGCTGGGTTAAATAAAACAATATTCATTTCTTCATCCACCATGATAATAGCTTGCATGGCTGACTGAATGATGCAAGATAGTTGTACCTCGCTTCTTTTCTGTGCATCCTCTATTTGTTTATGTTGTATAAACTGGCCTATTTGAACTCCAATAGACAGTGCCGTCTCATGTAAAGCAGAGTCAGGCTTCTGGGTGTTTCTACAAAAGAATTCTAGGATACCGATAGTTTTATCAGCAGACAGTATTTGGAAAGCGAATGCGCTTTGTAGCTTAGCTTCTACTGCTTGCGATGCACGTTTGAAGATTGATTCGGTAGTAATGTCAGAAATCCATACTGGACGGTTGCTTAACCAAGTACGTTTAATGAAACTCTCATGATCAACAGGAAAAACACACTGGCTGCTATACGTCATAAATTTTTTGATCTGGGTGTTTGCTAGACTCCAAGTCTCGGTACAGTAATACTGTTGCTTCTCCTCATCAACTTTCCAATGAGCACCACAATCCCATCCCAACGTTTCACAGATAATCCGGATAATACGTGGCATAGCTTTAGTAATAGTTTTTGACTTGGCTAAAGTGTTAGCTACACTATGAAATATTTCTAGCCGCTTACGTTCTGAGAGATCCGTAATAGATGATATTGAATAAACAGGATCTCCTGAGGGTCCGTGAACAACAGCAGTGCTGACATGGACCCAAATTATCGAACCATTTTTCCGGATATAACGTTTTTCAAGTGGAAATGTATCGACTAAACCAGATATTGGTTGATCACTTTGATTTAAGTTTTCTCCATGATCGTCAGGATGCATGATTTCGCTAAGTGATTTTCCAATTAGATCATCTTCGATATAGCCTAAAATTTCACAAAGCTTACGGTTGACTTGTATATAGTGACTATTATTATCTAATACCCCTATACCATCTGCGGCATGATCAAAAATGGCACGGAAACGCTCATCACTCTTCTGCAAATCTGATTGTGACTGTTGTAACTTAGTAGGCATGATCTCTAGAGTTTAGCCAACAACAATAATAGTAGTAGTATCGTAAAATATAGTAGGAAATTTTAATAGTATGAGCGCCACTGTTGTAAACAGCAATCTTCAAGCTAACGTTCCAAATATGAGAATGAATATATTCTGCGAGATAATTAAAGAATCGATGGAGTAAATATACAGATGTACTTAATTATTACCGTTGATTTTTCTTTGTTGCTGTCAACTAGAGCTAGGGTACTTGTTGGTCTATCAGAATTTTGACATTCTGATCCCCAATCTTGACCACCTCGCTGAATCCTTGTAAGTCTCCACTCGCAGGTATAGCTTTTCCAGATTTTGTAACTCTTGCACTTATTACAACCTCAGGAAAACTAGATAGTTTCATATTAGGATTCATACCCATTCCATCTTTCAGTGAAAATTGTGCAGGCAAATTCTTAGCTTGTAGGCGAACAATTGCAAGTGGCATCCTTGGGCCATCCTTTGCACGAGCATAGATGTAAAGGGTGTCCTCTGGTGATGCTTTGCCAGCAAGTGCAGGACTAATCTTAACAACACCTGAAATTGTACTAGCTGATGACTCTGCCCCTACAACGTTAGTTACTTTTTGGCCGTTGGGCGATGAGGTATTTTGATTATTCAAATTTGAGGACTGCGCCATACTGATTGTAGGATCCTTCCCGCTTGACGCTAAAGCTTTTGCTTTTTCAATACTCCCAGAAACAGATTGTGCCAGCCTAGAATCTGCTGGAATTATTGCCAATAATTCTTCCCAATAAACAGCAGCCTGCTTAAAATTACCTTGCTCGAATTTCGCCGTACCAGCCAAGGCCAAAGCCTTGGCATTTTTCGGTTCAATACGTAATGCTTTATTGATCAGTTCAATGGGTTTCCCCGCTAAGCTTCCATCTTGTGTCATTGCAAAAACATCAGCATAATTAACCAGCGCCTCCGGGCTATCTGGAGATCGTGCAAGCAATTTCGCATAAACTTCACTTGCTTCTTCAAAACGGCCCATAATAGAGTATGTTCGCCCTAACATGAGCCAACCCTCTAAATCATCCGGTTGCTTCTCAAGGCGTGCTACAAGATTATCCACCATTGAGGAAATTTCTTGATCTGGATGGGCAGCACCTTCTGACATTGATGGTTGATCAGCAATTCTTGCTTGCCCAATAGCTGGTTGAGGCATCAACGCCTTGGTGTTTCCGAGCAACAAATAAAGAGATACCGCTAAGATTGGCATTGCCAAGATTATTACAGCTGAAGTTGCAATGCTGCGATTACTAGTTGTTCGTGTTCCAGATATGGGATCTTCTTCCGACATATCCTGCATCATACGTTGCTGCAATTCATACTTGCTTTGATTGTATTGCTCTTGATTTAGGATGTCATTTCGTAAGTCATTATCAAGCTCAGCTATCTGATCTTGGTAAATACTGACATTTATTGCTCCGCGCTCCACGCCAGATTTCCCACCCTTGCTTCGCAGCAACGTGGGAAGAATAAATAGCAAAGCTCCGACTATAAAAATGCCGGAAACGACCCAAAACCATGTCATGTGCTACCACCATTGCTACCTTTCTTTAATAATTCTTCAGCTTGTTTGAGTTGTTCTTCTGATAGTGGTGTTTTTTCAAGTAACTTTCGGCGTTTCCTGAGATAAATAATCAGCGCACCTGTTCCAATTAGAAGAAAAATAAATGGCCCAAACCAAAGTAGCATCGTATTAGTTCTTAAGGGCGGACGATAAAGTACAAAATCACCGTAACGAGCAACCAAGAAATCAGTAATTTCTTTATTACTTTTGTTTGCTATTAATTGCTCACGAATCTCACGACGGAGATCTTTTGCAAAATCAGACCGTGAACCAGCAAGAGATTCATTCTGGCATACTAAGCAACGCAATTCCTCAGATAATGCGATCATACGCCTTTCAATTTCTGGGTTCTCAGACACAGGTACCGCCTCTTTTGTCCAACCTAAAGGTGACACAACTAGAATAGTAAGTAGCAATACAAATTGTCTTTTACTAAGTAGAATTCGTAACCAAGTAGTCACTAATTGGCGGTGATTTTTTATAAACTCAAGTGACAATATTAAATTCATCCTTGCAACCCCTTAACTAGTGGCAGAATCGTTTTTTCTAGAACATCCACCGTTACAGGACCAATTTGTTTGTATTGGATAACTCCGGTCTTGTCTATAACATATGTTTCTGGAACTCCGTAGACACCATATTCAATACCCACTCTGCCATCTGGGTCTACTATGCTTACAATATAAGGATCACCAAATCGATCTAACCATTGCAAAGCCAAATCACGTTTGTCCTTATAGTTAAGGCCATAGATGGGGACAATGCCAGATTTTGCTAACTGTACTAATAATGGGTGTTCTTCACGACAAGCAGCACACCACGAGGCCCATACATTAAGTAACCATACCTTACCCAAATTATCTTTTGAAGCGAGTGTTTTTTCTGATTCATACAGCTGTTGTAATTGGAAGGCGGGAGCTGGCTTTCCTATTAGAGGAGATGGAATTTTACGTGGATTAAGGTTGAGTCCAACGAGCAAAAATGCAACCAGAACAATAAAGGCAACTAGTGGCAACAAGAAACGTATCATGCCTTCCTAGTTTCCGTAACTAATGGAACATTACTAACATCTTCTTTATTAATCTTACCCTCAGATTGTTTTCGCACTTTCAGACGATAACGTCGGTCGGATACTGCAAGAGCACCACCAAACGCCATCAGCAAACATCCAAACCAGATCCAATCAACAAAAGGTTTGTGATAGACCCGTACTATCCATGACCCATTTCCCAAGGGTTCCCCTAGTGCCACATACAAATCACGAAATATACCGGTATCAATTGCAGCCTCAGTCATAGCCATGCCCGAAGCGTTATAAGTTCGTTTTTCAGGATGCATAAGATTGATTCTCTCACCATTGCGAAATACTTCTATATCACCACGAATACCCTGATAATTGGGACCAGGTACTGTATTTGTACCGTTAAAACGAAAAGTATAGCCACCTACATCAACTGTATCACCGATATCCATACGTACATCTTTTTCTGTTTCATAACTGTTTACCATTGTCACGCCAATAATGAAGATAGCGATGCCAAAATGAGCAAAGTGCATTCCGTAATAACTACGAGATTGTTTCGAGAACTTTGCAAACAACCCTTTATGACCACTGCTCTTTATGCGATGCCATAAGCTTACAAAGATACTGGCAATAATCCAGAAGGCCAGTAACAATCCAAAACTCACCATTGGTTTCCACTCGCCAATGGTAAGTGGCAAGAATAGGGCTGTGACAAGACTTACTCCAAAAGCCCAACGCAAACGTACCACAAGTTCAGGTAGGCTTGCCTTTTTCCAGCGGGCTAGAGGAGCCAACCCCATAAGGAAAAATGCTGGCGTCATTAACGCAACAAACACTGACTCGAAGTAGGGGGGGCCTACCGATATTTTGCCAAGTTCCAACGCATCCATTACTAATGGGTACAAAGTTCCAAGTAAAACACTGCTAGCCGCTACCATTAGCAGCAAGTTATTTGCGAGTAGAAAGGATTCTCTTGAAACCAATTCAAAACTCCCACCAAGTCCAATTTTAGGAGCCCGCCAAGCAAATAACAGCAATGAGCTACCAATAATAATAACCAAAAAAGCTAGTATAAATATTCCACGCTCAGGATCGGTAGCAAAAGCGTGAACTGACGTTAGTACACCGGAGCGAACTAGGAAAGTTCCGAGCAAACTTAAGGAAAAAGCACCAATGGCAAGCAATATGGTCCAGCTCTTAAAACTGCCACGTTTTTCCGAAGCTGCTAGCGAGTGAACCAGCGCAGTACCCACTAACCATGGCATAAAGGATGCATTTTCAACCGGATCCCAGAACCACCAACCACCCCAGCCTAGCTCGTAGTATGCCCACCAGCTACCAAGCATAATACCTATGGTAAGAAAAACCCAAGCAATTGTAGTCCAGGGTCGTGACCAACGCGCCCAGGTTGCATCCATCTGCCCACTTAATAAAGCAGCAATGGCGAATGAGAAGGCAACAGAGAAGCCTACATAGCCCATGTAGAGCATGGGAGGATGAATTACCATGCCCGGATCTTGCAAAAGGGGATTAAGATCACTTCCTTCAAAAGCTGCAGGGAAAAGACGGTCAAACGGATTCGATGTAAACAGCATGAACAATAAGAAACCTACGCTGATTACTCCCATCACTCCTAATACCCTTGCCACCATGTCATCTGGCAAATGGCGACTAAATACACTGACAGCAACTGACCATGATGCCAGCATCAACATCCACAAAAGCAATGAACCTTCATGTGAGCCCCAGGTTGCAGCGAATCGATATTGTATAGGCAAACTGGAATTGGAATTGGTGGCTACATTTAGAACCGAGAAATCATTATTTATAAACGAATAGGCAAGGCAACCAAAAGCAATGGCAATAAATACAAACTGCCCCTGTACTACCGGTCGTGCCAGTGCTACCCATGAGGGAATGCCACGAGCCGCTCCAACTATGGGTAGGATCACTTGTGTGATCGCTAGCAGTAGAGCAAGGATTAGAGCAAAATTACCGAGTTCTGGAATCATGATGGTAAATGTGATTTAGATATAAAAATTGAGATCAAGTAATCAGAAAATGTGGAAAACACTAGTACTAATCATTGCTATGATTATTTTATTACCACAGTTTTTTGTGCTTTACTTGCCTGCTCTAACGCGTCAGCAGCTTCTGGTGGCATGTAGTTTTCGTCATGCTTCGCAAGTACTTCATCTGCCTGAAAAACTCCATCTGACGACAGTTTTCCTTGAGCGACGACCCCTTTACCTTCTTTGAATAAATCAGGAAGGATGCCTGTGTACACAACAGGGATATTTTTTGCAGTGTCGGTCACGACAAAGCTTACAGTTATTCCGTCACTCTGGCGCTTAACACTGCCTTCTTCTACCAGCCCCCCAATTCGAAAACTTCTTCCCCTAGGTGCTTCGTTTGCTGCTACTTGAGAGGGGCTAAAGAAGAAGACTAAGTTACTTTGAAAAACATCAAGTACTAGAGCTGTAGATAAGCCTAATGCAGCTACGCTCATAATAATAATTGTCAACTTCTTATGACGTGGTTTCATTATTCTGCTCTTGTTGAGTTGCTTTATGAATCAGACTAAGTTGCTTAAGTAAAGTTCGCCTGTGATTAAATACCAATACAATTTCTCCAATCATGCAAAAAAGGGCTACTAAATAGGAACCCCACACATAAAATCCATATCCACCCATGGCAAAGAAGTCTGACCAACTTGCCCAGCTCATTATGCCGTTCCTTGCAATTCGCTTACCCATGTAGTATGACGCTCACGCTCTAGGATGATAGTTCGCGTACGCATCAATACAACAACTATTGAATACATCCAGCATGCCAGTGCCATAATGAACATGCCAGTAAGCATGGTGGTAGCCATCTTTGGAGATTGAGTAAGACTAACAGTGGCTCCCTGATGTAGAGTATTCCACCATTTTACCGAAAAATAGATGATCGGTATGTTTACTACGCCCACTAGCGCAATCACTGCACCAGCTTTATCAGCTCGGCGAGGATCATCTATCGCCGCTTGTAGAGCCATAAAACCGATATAGAGAAATAGTAAAATTAATTCAGATGTGAGTCGAGCATCCCAAACCCACCATGTACCCCACATGGGCTTACCCCAAAGTGCTCCAGTCCACAAGGCAAGGAATGTGAACATTGCACCTGTAGGTGCTATGGCTGTTGCTATCATAGAAGAAAGCCGAGTATTGAAAGCAAGACCAATAGCAGCCCAGCTTGCCATTACCAAATAAAGAAACATAGACATCCACGCGGCAGGAACATGTATAAAAATAATTCGATAGGCCTCACTCTGCTGAAAATCCGTAGGAGCAACGAAAAAACCGGTGTAAAGCCCCATCACAAATAACGCAATTGTAGTGATGGAAAATATTGGAATCATTTTTCCAGCAAGAGAATAAAAACTCGCTGGAGAAGAATATTTGAACCAGTTAATGGCCATTTCGTATAAATATTTAAAGGTTTAAGTGTTACTCAAGTTTGTTCGGTTTTAACCCTCTATTTTAACTCATAAATTAAAATTGAGAATTGCTTTCTTTACTCCATTGAAATTCGCAATGCTGCTGCCGTTGCCCATGGAGCAAATACTAGTGAGGCCAATAAAAATGCTCCGAGCAACGATAAATGGGTGCTGGCCCCCAAACCTACAGAGCTCGCCTCTACAGCACCTGCACCGAAAATTAGTACTGGAATGTATAAAGGCAGAACCAGTAGTGATACCAATACCCCGCCACCTCTTAGCCCTAAAGTAAGAGCTGCACCAATGGCACCGATTAAGCTTAAAACAGGAGTGCCTAGTAATAATGACGCAGTTAATACTAGTAACGCATCCATCGGTAAATTAAACTGGATGCCAAGTACTGGTGCTATTAGTACCAGTGGTACACCAGTTACTAGCCAGTGAGCCAGCACCTTGCCAAGAACTACTAGCGATAGCGGTTGGGGGGAGAGCAACATTTGCTCCAATGTGCCATCCAGATAGTCGCTAGAAAACATTCTTTCAAGCGATAACATCGAAGCCAGTAAAGCAGCAACCCACATTACACCCGGCGCCATAGCGCGAAGCATGTTAATTTCTGGCCCCACACCTAGAGGGAACAGACTCACCACAATAATGAAGAAAAACAATGTGGTTAATACATCGGCCCGCTGACGCATTGCCAAAAGAAGATCACGCTGGATTACCCAAAGAAACATATTAGGGAAGCTGCAATCGCTTCGTTACAACAGCAGTAATATTAATATCCTGATGGGTGGCCATCACAACCATACCGCCTTGTTCTAAATGCTGCTCTAACAAACTTTGAACAAGCTTTACGGCTGCACCATCAAGAGCCACTAATGGTTCATCGAGTATCCATAATACCGTGCTGCACACCAATAAACGCGCTAATGTTACTCGTCGTCGTTGTCCTTGTGATAGAACCTTAACTGGTAACACTTCGCACCCACCTAAACCCATGTGTCGCAAGGCCCCATGCGCCTTACTCTCCTCAATCTCATTACCTGCCAACGCGCTTGAAATACGTAGATTTTCGATTGCGGTTAAATTATCTTTTGCTCCGTTCAAGTGCCCAAGATAAGTAATGACGTTATGATATTCTTCATCTAAAGAGCGGATGGTGTTTCCACACCAGCAAATTTCTCCATGAGCCGGAATTGCGAGTCCACACAGTATCCGTAGCAAACTAGTTTTACCGCTACCGTTAGGGCCGTTAACCTGCATCAGCTCACCAGCCTCAAGGGAGAAGTTAATATCCTTGAATAAACTACGCTCACCACGCACGCATTCCAAATCAGATACTTTTAACATCAGAAGATTTCTAAAAAATTAAAATTATAACGTATCAATAAACTCTGTGGCCTTATTGAACACGTGAATCCAAATTAATTAGCTGCTTTTCATATATTAGTGTCCAAACGATTTTCTTAGTATTATCGATAGAATTAGACATAATTATGGAGTTGATCATGAATAGTTTTTTCGTTTGTGGCGACATTGGTGGCACTAAAATTTTATTATGGCTAGGACAGTCGATAAATGGCAAGAACCAGGTGCATCTTGAACACCAATATAGTAGTGGTAGCTTTGCCGATTTCTCTGAAGTTCTTAGTGACTTTCTAGATAAAGCTGAAGTGACTACTAAGAAGTGCATTCCTATAGCTGCCTGCTTTGCGGTAGCAGGACCAGTTACCGCACAGCGTGCAAAGCTTACAAACCTCCCATGGCTAATTGATGCCAAGAAAATCTCAACGGAGTTCTCCATTCCCACCGTATTACTTATCAATGACTTTGAGGCCGCAGCATTAAGCATTGAAGCTCTGCTTGAAAATGATCTAGAAACACTACAGGTGGGAAAACCCAAAGCTCAATCGATGCGTGTAATATTAGGCGCAGGTACCGGTATGGGTGTGGCGTGGCTTACATGGAGGAAAGGATGCTACGTACCGCTCCCCACTGAGGCGGGGCATATGGACTTTGCTCCCTCTAGTAATTTACAAATTGATTTTCTTAAGTATCAGAGAAAAAGATTCGGTCATATGTCGTTTGAGCGTGCGCTCTCCGGAAATGGCCTAACAGATATGTTTAATTTCCTGCAGGTGGGTTTGAATGGGAACCACAAGCTTATACAAACAGATATAGATAACAACGATGCTGCTAGAGTGACTGATTTCGCGCTAAATCGGAAGCACCCTATAGCTATAAAAGCTCTTGATTTATTTATTGAAATCTATGGTGCTTATGCTGGAAGTCTGGCTCTAGCAGGGCTGTGTAATGGTGGAGTATATGTGGCTGGCGGTATAGCACCAAAAATAATTGGTAAACTTAAAGATGGTAATTTTATAAGGTTGTTTTGTGATAAAGGCCGTTACTCCAAAATGATGAGTGATATTCCCGTACATGTAGTGATGAACCCAAGAATAGGAATAATGGGTGCTAAGAAAAAAGTTGAACGGATGTTAAGTTACTAAGGGTTCATCTATGAATATGTTAGTAAATATAATAATTTATACAACGATAACGTAAAATCGCTTTATTATTAATATGAACAAGCCATTAACAAAAAATGCAGGTAAATTAATAACATGGGAGTAAATAGCTCTAATTATCAATTGCCCGCTGGCAGTAAAAACTACATAACACCTGGTGGTCATGCTAGGTTGAAGGGAGAGTTTTTGTGGTTGATGAATAAAGAGCGACCTGAAGTAACCGCGATAGTGTCATGGGCTGCTGGGAATGGTGATCGATCAGAAAATGGAGACTATATCTACGGTAAAAAACGTTTGCGTGAAATAGACAAACGCATTCATTTCCTCACCAAGCGACTAGATATAGCAGAGATTGTTGACCCAACAGCGTCTAGAGAAGACAAAACACAAATTTTCTTTGGTGCCACTGTCACTTTTTCTAATCAGAGAGGTAAGAAAAAAACCGTATCCATTGTCGGCGTTGATGAAATTGATACTACCAAAGGCTACATAAGCTGGATCTCACCAATGGCACGAGCGATGACTAAAGCGCGGCAGGGTGACATAGTGACTCTACATGCACCAGATGGGATCAAAACAATTGAAATTTTAGAAGTCAAGTACCAGGAAATCCTAATGAAATCATTTGAAATGACGGCACAATGATGGCAAACACTTAGCTGGAATAAAAAGGGCCTAACTGGTTATTGAATTTTGTAAATTGGAACAACTAATGAAATGTATCACCTCTCGCAAGAATCCTATTTTCAAGCGGCTTGTCAAGTTGGAAGAATCAACAAAAAAACGCAGAGTATGCGGACTGGCGATACTTGATGGGACGCATTTAATAAATTCCTATTATGCTAAATTAGGAGTACCAAAGTGCCTGATCTCAAACGAATCAGGATGCAAAAACAAAGAGATAAAACAATTATTGATATTGGAAGAAAGTGAAGCGGTAGATGTATTTGTACTAAGTGATGCCTTATTCCATGAAATTTCTCCTGTTAAGACACCTACCGGGATTATTGCATTAGTGGATATTCCTAACCCTAGAGACATTCCCGTTCGTAAAAGTGAGCGCTTTTGTGTTTTACTCGAGTCTATACAAGACCCTGGTAATCTTGGTTCTATTCTGCGTTCTGCCGCAGTTGCTGGTGTATGTGATGCATATTTGTCTGAGGGTTGTGCCGATGCCTGGTCTCCAAAAACACTTCGTGCAGCTATGGGGGCACATTTCATGTTACGCATTTATGAACAGTCTAATCTTGTGAAGGTTATACAGAAATTCAAAGGTAAAGTTATTGCAACTACGCTGAAAACAAATAAAAGCTTATATAAAACACACTTATCGGGGCCGATCGCATTCGCATTTGGTAATGAGGGAATAGGTTTGTCAGATGTGGTGCGTCAAGCTGCCAGTGAGCAAGTTGCTATCCCTATGGTGAATAAAACAGAATCATTAAACGTTGCAGCAGCAGCAGCTATTTGTTTGTTTGAAAAGGTAAGGCAAACTCAATAAGCAATCTTTCACTATTATAGATAATACTGACAAATATCAGAGTATGGCACTAATTAGAAAAATTTAATCATGAGCGTTACTGATCATGATTTTATGTGCGTGGCACTTGATCTTGCACAACAAGCGAAAAGGGAGGGAGAAGTGCCAGTGGGTGCTATTGTGGTGAAAGGTAACACTATTATTGGGCGTGGTTATAACCGTCCAATCTCAACTTTGGATCCTACTGCCCATGCGGAGATAATGGCTCTACAAGATGCGGCGCGATACCTCTGTAACTACCGCTTGTTAGACTGTGCTCTTTATGTAACTTTAGAACCGTGTGTGATGTGCATAGGAGCTATTTTCCATGCTCGCATTACGCGTCTAGTTTATGGTGCGAAAGATCCTAAAACTGGAGCATGTGGCAGCGTGATAAATTTGCCGCAAGAAACACTATTGAATCATCATACTTTAGTGATAGGGGGCGTATTGGAAGAAGAAACAAGTGTGCTGCTTAAAAATTTTTTTATAGAGCAACGCAAGATAATTAAAGATAAAGATTTATGAGAATCGAGATTAAAACAAATTCACAACATCTTGATGTTATTGATAATATTAAAAATAAAATAAAATCTTATCAAATTTCTACTGCAAAAAATGGGGTAGGGCAGAAAAGAGGTAGTTTTTGTACCCCACTGGGCAAACATGTTATTCGCGCAAAAATCGGATCTGGTCAGCCAATAAACACAGTTTTTATAAAACGTCGGCCGACTGGTGAAATTTACACACCAGATCTAGGTGCACGTTATCTAGGACGTGACTGGATTTTGACCCGCATTCTATGGCTCTCTGGTTGTGAACTCGGCTTCAATCGCTTAGGTTCAGTAGATACGATGCGTCGTTATATCTATATTCATGGTAGTCCAGACAATATCAACATGGATAAACCTGGATCTATCGGGTGTATTCGTATGTTCAACGCTAATTTGTTGGAACTATTTGATATAGTAGATGTTGGAACAGAGGTTGTTATTACTTAAAATTAAAGCTGTTAGCAGAAATTTATGACGGGTAATTCTTCTTGCAATAGAAAAGTAACATGCCTTAT
>SDBT01007387.1_pt1 | contig 18076 bp, 25 predicted proteins | sample 2277101 | NCBI WGS metagenome assembly SDBT01 (sample SAMN10404973, study PRJNA504765) | marine sediment metagenome | isolation source: marine sediment core GS10_PC15, 103 cmbsf | place: Arctic Ocean: Southern Knipovich Ridge | collected 2010 | reverse complement strand
AATCCATCATTTATCTGACGCTTTCACGTCCCCATTTCTGGGTGCCACAACCATCCCATCATCGACCCGCTCAGTTGCACACAAATTTTTCCTTTTTAAAGAAGGATATTGTGTTAAATCCATAGAAATAACTGTATGCCTAAATTTATAGATATTACCGGAAAGAAATTTGACAATCTTATCGTTGAAGAATTGTCTCAAAACGTTGTACATGTCTCTAATGGCCGTGGTGGTCGGCGGCGGCGACACCAGTGGATATGTAAATGCGATTGTGGTGGAAGCATATTGGCGTATACAGATCATTTGCGCTCTGGTCATACGAAGCACTGTAGATTTTGTCCTGAATTCTCGCATCAATTTCGTTATTTCAATGATGGGCAAGGCAAAAAAATCAAACTTAATAGAAGAGATAGTGCAATACGACAACTAATGAACCGCATGAAATATAGTGCTAAGAAACGTGGTCTAAGATGGGATTTAGACCTAAAATATTTGATCCGTTTGTTTGAAGAACAACAAGGCAAATGTGCTCTGTCTTCTATAGAACTCATTCTCGCTGGTTCTATCTCTCGGCACCGCAAAGGGGAAACAACTGCTTCAATTGATCGCATTGACTCATCCAAAGGCTATACGAAAGACAATGTTCAATGGCTACACAAGCGTGTTAATATCATGAAAAACAACTTATCTGATTCTGATTTCATACAAATGTGTTGCCGAATTACAGATAAACATAGAGGTAAGAATTCATCATAGAACCCCCTTATCCCTTCGGGGGATATGGGTCATTGCCGTGTGAGTTTTTTTCTCTAATCTTGCCATCTTTGCCGTGAATGAGAAGTTCACTTTGTTCATTCTTGGCTGCTTGAGTCCCTGCTTTTATGGCATCTTTTTGCGTAGGATGAGTACTAGACGCTTTTGTATTACCTACCTTTTTTACTGCCCATCCTTTGTTTGTGGGCACTACATGTACGTTTTTTTTAGCCATTTGATTTCTCCTTGGCAAACGAAACTATCTGTTTCTTCTGTTTTATTATACCATGAAGCAAGCTCCAATTCCAAACTAAATCCTCGCTGGATGAGCGCGATGGACCGGGACTGCTGCACCAGCATATTGTACTTGACCAGGGCAGGAATGTCAAGTCTTACTAAATTGCCCCTGCTTATTACGAGGAGCGTCCTTAACGTATTCAGAGAGAGACTTGCGATCCCTTTCGGTCCATTTATAACTATTGGTCCATTTCCACGGCAACTCTCCTTCATAGTTCTCATGGAGAGTCAAATCTTCCGGAAGAACAAAAATTTCCTTGTTGGTTATCCCTTTGCGGACCAACCACACAAAAACAGTCTTTTCTACAGAGAGGTATGCTTGATCATAATCGTAACCATCCAAACCACCGCTACTGCCACCAATGATTTTGCCAAGTTGCTTGGTTGTACCACCAACAATCTGACCATCGAAAGTGCATTTAGATTTCAATATGACTCTTTGCTTTTTGGTGTCATAATCGAAATAGATATAACCATGAACTGTTACCCAATCTCCTATTTTCAATCGCTTCTCTTTTGATGGTGACATTATAGTTTCCTTAAGAACCATGCTCTAGGATGCCATGTAGTTATGTGGCCCAAGCATATCATTAGTGTGTGTTTTCTTATTTGTGTGACAGCCGCGCCATGGTAGAAGTTGACAATAGTGTAACTTTTCCCGGTTGAAGAGACATCAACCAATAGAGAGTAATGTGCATTCTTCCCAATCTCTTCATGTAGTAGGATTACCGCCCCATTTTTTTGTAAGTGTCTTTTGATGTCTATCAATCTTGGATTAACACGATACTTGACTAAGCATTTTCCTTTCAAAGAACTACGTATTAAGGGGTCGAGATACCCAGGCCCAATCCCCTTAATGGGATTGAAGCCTCTTGTCCTTTTCATAGACTTAACTCGGTCATATGAAACCTGCATGCCAGCCCATTTCATGCTATTCAAGACTACCACTGGTCCGCAACTGTACCCGTCTCGCTGTCTGCAATATCTCATGCGGGATTATACACGGCGTATCGCTGCATGACAACCGATGATTTACAGAACTGTCAGTGTGTTTCTTTATAGCTTCTTCGGAATGTTCAAAGAAGTTTTTCCTGACGGCATCAATATCAAAACCTAAACCACGATGTATCTTTAACATCTCACATTATACAAATCTGGAAATTAGACTTGACAATGTTATGATTTTGGTCTATACTGAGCATGTAACTAATGTGGCAGTTTTGAGGATTTGATGATGAGTTATTGTGCGATCATACCGTTCAAAGATGGAAAACCAGAGTCGAGAGTTGAATTCCGGAATGCTTGGGGTGGGGCGGCTTATATCTGGGACTGTTTGTTCAAGAAACACTTGAAAGACCCCGCAATACCTCATGATAGTTGGTTGGTCTGTACCATGCGTGGTGATGATAGACTGTGGAAGTTGGCGGGGAACAAGTCTCTACCCATGTTTGAAAGGGCAGTACACGCTTCTACTTTTGACTGGGCAATAATCCATAAAAAGAACTTCACAAAATTTGCTGTTCATCTGCGTGAATTTGCCGAGGCATATCCGGTAAAATTCTGCCATTTGCCTGGTTGGGCTGATTTTATTGAAACTTGTGAAGCTGATGCAATTGGATTCCACGGAACGTCTGTTTCCGACAATCTGTGGTCTGATTGGGATGAGGAATCAGACGAAGAAGTTCCTTATGATCTCAACAAACGTGACAAGCATTTTGAAGTATATGAGGATTTAGAGGACTAGTCCTTAAGTTCAATCCATTCGCAGTATTCAGTTGGACAGTCATCATCCATACATGGTGGGAAGCCGTCGTGTGGCTCGATGTATGGGGGCCTACATCCCTTGAATTGAAAGTGAAATCCATTCTCACTCTTGCAGTTGGGACAAATGCCCACGAAAACGGCTTCAACGTCTTTTTCAGCGGGATAACTGACTTGTTGGAAACCTTTTCCGGAACAATGTTTGCACTCAGGATCGGGATCTAAATATCCTGTATCGGGTGTTGCTTTGAAGCCTGAGCTAACAAGATGTGAATTTTCATTGTCCATGTATTATTATACAACAGGTGAGACAGGAATTGAACCCGCGACCTGCGGCTTTGGAGACCGCCGCTCTCCCAACTGAGCTACTCACCTAATTTTCAGACCAAAAAATAATCGAAAGATTTCGAAAGGTCTACCCGAAACCTGCTCTCCGGAGAATGTTTTTCTGTTCTTCCGTGAGTTTGTATTTTCCTCTGCCAAGTATATAGTCGTTTGCGTCTTGTTCTGTAGAGTGACAATACTTTGCTTGGGCTACGAATTTTGGTGACCAGGGAATAGGTTCTCCAACCGTGACTTCTGATGTTGCCAGATCGTCATGATCAATGCACGGACCCTGATGGACAAACCAAACCTTGTCGCCTTTTCTTACTGTCTTTCCATCGCGCGTTTGTTGAGTGCCATCAATGCAATCGATAATCATATTGCCTCGTTTCAATTCACGAGTATGACGGGATTCGAACCCGCAATCTCCGCCGTGACAGGGCGGCGAGTTAGCCATTCCTCCACATACCCAAAAGTTTGACTGCGAAAGTTTGAGAGGCTATTTCTTTGTTTTCAAGAGCCTAAATCTTGTGCCTTTTCCAATTAGGCTACATCGCTTTGCAGCGGTGATGGGACTCGAACCCACATAAAGGTTTGTACGCATCTCGGATAGATCGCAGTCAAATGGGTGAGGAGGGATTCGAACCCCCAATGTCCATAAGAACCGGGTTTACAGCCCGGCGAGCCACCAATTGCTCAACTCACCCTAATTTGGAGCGAAAGTTTGTGATGCTATTAAACGTCCGCGCTCTACCATTGAGCTATTCCCCCAAGGTTAAGAGAAATGGGGGAAACTGGAATCGAACCAGCAACGGGCTTTCAAAGCCAAGTTTGTACGCATTCACGGATAGATCGCTCCATGTGGCTGAGAGGACTCGAACCTCCATGAACTTGCGTCCACAGCGACCTCAACGCTGCGCGTATACCAGTTCCGCCACAGCCACGTTGATCTTGTATTCTTTCTGAGAATGACAGTTGGGACATAACATCCCAAGATTTTCTTCCCGATTATCATCGTTAATGCCATTCTTATGATGCACTTCTAAGACAATCGGACTCTTCCAGCAGTCGTTTAGCATGGAAGAGACCTAAGTAACCCGGACCAGCAAGTTCTCTCAATTGCCTTACCTTAGTTAATCTCTCTTCAAAGTCCATAATGCGGATGAGAGGATTCGAACCTCCAACCCACTGATTCTAAGTCAGCGTCCTCTGCCAATTGGGACACATCCGCATTACTGTGGCGAGCGGGAGTCGAACCCGCAACTCCGACATTTTAAGTGTCGTTCCTCTGCCAATTGGGACACCGCCACCTGTATTACTTGGACACTTACTGCCCCCAATGTTCGACCGGTTCTGTCTTACCGGTTTCGTATTCCTCCAGCGCTTCATCGCGCAATTCTTTATCAACAGAATAACGCTCAGCTCGACCAGCCAAGATATCATCAGCGAGCGATCGGAACGTCGCTTCACGTTCGATGTCGTGGCCGAGTGCCTTGACAGTATCGATTAGCTTGAGCGTGCCCTTAGTTGCCTTTGTTGCCATATCCTCGATCATCGTGATGAGCGAATATTCTTCCTTCGAGTACCTCTGTGCGTCTGCTGATACCCAGTGATGCCATTGGTTCAAGTGCTTCAGCCAACTCCTCAGCACCCCCATGCCGAACTCGGCTAGCTGTTCGACATCGGCGGCAAACATTGGGTAATCATGTTCGCGCTCAATCTTCTCCCAAATATCCTCCTGGTTATCTTTGTATGCTTTGATAGCCCGCTCAGTGTTCGTGATTCCTACTGACATTTTACCATCTCCCGAAAATTCGGCTATCCCACGCGCCCTGTATTACTATACCACCGTCTCTCAGGAAGTCAAGCCAAAATTTCGGCGATTTCTTTAGCACTTTTTCTCATAAAGATCTTATGGCTCTGGGGTTATACTCTATTCTTTTTTGCATCCCATCCGATCAAGCAATTCTACCATATCTCGTAAGATTTTTTAATGATCTGTTCGGCTTCTCGTTTTGTCACTTTATTTCCTCTAAGACGACGGTGGGATTCGAACCCACGAATATCTGGGTTGCAGCCAGACCCCTTAAACCACTCGGGAACGTCGTCGGTGTTGTCATTTTCTCTTCCTGTCGGCATCTTCCCAAAATGCGTATTCTTCGTCAGTGATCTTTTTTTGCTGGAGCAATCGTTGCTGACCTGCCTTTTCCCACATTGCATAGGCTTCTTTCTTTTTGCCTTGCCTATACAGGACTCCAGCATCACGTTTCATTGCTTTGACATCTTTGCTCTTACGCATTTTTTCTTGCTACGTCTTTTCTGTTGGGCTTGTTTTGCCAACCTGTAGGCTTTCGAGCTTTTCCAGTTCTTGATCCTTGTCCTCTTTGACTGGTGATGATTACCTTTATTCATCACACCAACTCGTTGAAGCGGCCTACATTATCGCCACAATACGCCCTAAGTTTAGCCATCCATTCATCGCTTTTCAACTTAAACATCACGCGATGCCTGGGTTTTTTGGGATTGCTTCCTTTACACACAACGCCTTCGAGCGTCATTCCTTCAAGTTTACAATCCTTGACGCTTGCGATGAATTCCTGATTCACCTTGCCTTCGTAAAGCACTTTGGGTATATCGAAATCTCCGAAGAATTTCAGAAAATCCCTGGGATCAAGGATGCCTTGTTTATAGGGGTTCACGTCGAGCAGGACGACTTTATGGTCATCATCATCAAGATGTTGTCCTGCAAACGAGTGTGACCCTAAAAACTCAAAAAAGGCTATCACTCGGTCCCAACGGCGTTTACGGAAGATCTGGTTTAGCTGGTCCTCGTATTTCTGTTTGATCAACGCAGGAGCTTTCAGCAAAACCGGATTAGAATGGTCTAATAGACCTTTCTTTCTCCCATATTTGTAAAAACCGTTCTTTTTACTCCACTCGGCTCGAATCAGCGAGCCATCTAACTTATCAAACGCGAATATTGGCACATCAGTTCGTGCAACTCGCGGAATCGATGGATATTGTTTCATGTCCTTTTCGCACAGCCAAAAGAAAAACCCCGGTAACTTCTTAAGCCACCGGGGTTGTTGCTGTGAGGTTTGGCTTCCTCAGCGCATAGACCCGGTGGCTCACCCCGTATCTAACGGGAGGAGACGACACAAATACCATAGGTCTAAACTTCCAAGGAACATGAAACTTCTCCGTTTCGAGCGACTCATCATCGAGTCACTGCCATCATTATACAACTCTTACGGAGGTTGTCAAGGGAATTCCTGCAAAAATATTTCGGCAGGGGAATAAAACGCTGGAATGTCGAATAATAGGAAGAAAGCGAGTAAAACCATGCCGCCACCATCACACTGGTTATCACAAAAATGGTTACTAGAAATCACATCCGAGTATGTCAAAAACAATACTAATAATGGAGTTTTTGTCGAATGTGGGGTGAGGAGGGGCAGATCAGCCCGCGTTATAGCGACAACCCTACAGCGCGAAGGATATTTATTCGATACCTGGACAGGATTTCCCCATTATTCGCACCATGATGCGTTTAATAAAGATAGAACAGACCTTTTAAACAAATGTGTAGAAATAAATTACCCTATATATGATATATGTAAAAATTCTCTAGAAGGAGAGGGGGTGCTAGAATTGTGTCATATGATACAAGGAGATATTTGTGAAACTGTACCTGCTTTCGTAAAGAAATCAACTCCTCGTATATGCATGTTGTACATAGATACAGATTTGTACGATCCTGCATTAGTATCCACAGAATATCTATATCCTTATGTAGTTAGCGATGGCGTCATTTTGTTCCATGATTACAAAGATCCCAAATGGCCAGGGATAGCCAAAGTGGTTGACGACTTTGTAGAGAAACACTCTTGGGGGTTCGTAGACCTAAATGAACTAGTAAATATCTCGGCAGCAGTTGTTATTAATGGCGACCCCGCTCGGTACCGAGAATGTATAGAAAAAACGAACGAATCTAGAATGTTTGTGTATGAGAACTATATTAGTATTTCCTGATTTGCCCAACAACTGTGTATAATTGGACAATAAGGAGTATTCCTGCATGGCTATCAAGCATGATATCATCGTATCAGCCAACAAGGTACTTCAATCGTTCTCCAGTATGAAGATTTACAACTGGTTACAGTCCAACCATAAGCGTCCCGTTATCACTAGGCACTACAGCATTATAAAGCATCTCCAGATTAAACCTGCAACTGTTTGGTTCTCTATACTTCACTCATGGTATTTGTCTGGTGTAGTGAATCAAATCAAACAAGCAGTTGATGATGTAGGTGAAGACAATGTGTCAATTGGCGGGCCTATTTTTAATTGGCCTTCAAATAAGCAGTTCATTATAGAGCAAACTGGGATACATCCAAAAGTTGGCATAGACAAGAGGTTTGATGCCCAAGAAGGATTGTATCATTACGTTCAATACATAAGAGGTTGCAGTGGTTATAGGAAATCATGTGGACTGTGTATGATTCCTTCGATTGATGGACACGAGCCAAAAATTTTGCCTAAAGACAGGTTGGCCAAAATTTTACCATCGGAGGTGCTAATAGATAGCAATTTGACTGCTATACCATTGGAACATCAGGAATATATAGTCAAGGAATATCGGACAAAATATTCACCTAAATCCCCTGCCATACAGATAGGTGGTGGATTCGATCCTCAGCATATTACCCCTGAAACAATCTCAATATGGGAAAGGCTGCCAAGATTTCATAACTGGTTGATCGGATATGACGGCTTGGATGAACGAGAATATGCTTGCAAGGCGATAAAAATGCTATCAGAATGGGGATATACTAGAGACACACTCCAGATAGCGTGCAAGATTGGGCATGAACCAAAAGAGGCATGTTTACAACGAGTAAAAGACATAATAGAACTCGGGGGTACACCGCATATTTTCATTAACTATTCTCCCGATCAACGAGAACATGGTTATTTTTCCGATAAAGCATTTAAGATAGAACATGATTGGGACTTAGACACATTATTGGCTTTTCGAGATTTTTATCATAAGTCCCTTGGGCATGGCAATCCTGCATCCTTTGAGTCTCATGGAAAGAAACTACTACGATGGATAGACTGGAAACCAGATCTATCCAAATTAAGAGAGGGGATCAAATACAACAGTTGTGGATGCGATGATTGGAGCCATGATTATGATCCCGACTTGGGTTCCCCTTGCATGTCTGATATCTACAAATATTCGTGGATGGACGAAACGGTCTCCTTTTTGAAGACTCCATACAAGTAGTTCTACTTGCTTTTGCAAAAAACATTAAAAACATTAGAGATGTTGTCTTCGTCTTCGTCTTCCATTTTCTCAATATCAAAATATTTGGATACTTGCTTTTCCCACCATTCTTTTCGTTGTGTAGTTTTGTTGAGATCTATGCCTCCCACACTGAATGGGAATATTTGTGCCCCATGAACAATTGATGCGGCAAAATATTTACACTTTTTACTTATAGAAAGTAGAATTGCATCAAGAGATGTTAAGTAACTTAGACTCAGACAACATATACACAAGTCGAAATGTTCTTCTGTCTCGTCTAAAAATATCTCTGCTGGTTGTTTGATTATAGTGCGACCCTGATCTTTGCAGTAATTATATACGTAAGTGCTGATATCCACCTGTGTTAATTTTTGATGAAGAAAATGATCGTACATAACCCTGGATGTTCCGCAACACAAGTCCAGGGCAGAATCATAAGTCTGATTATTGCTGTCTATGAATTTTAGTAGTAGTTCAGATCCTTTATCCATATCGTATTCCACATCTTCGCCGATAATCCACTCGATCTGGTCTTCCTGGTATTCGTCGTCTTCGTCGCGTGCTGCGGGTTGGCGGGGTGGATCCCAGTGGCAGGAATTCCACATGTCCCAAACAACAGATTCTTTTTCAAATGCCGGTAGGCATTCTTGGGAATGTACACATTTCATATAGTTCTCTTCGTACATATTTAGTTCATCTGGAATATGTTGTCTGTGAATTTCTTTCTGTTTTTCGGTTGTCGTGAACATTGACAGATCATAATCAGGTAATTCGGGCATCGATAATTTTGCATGATCATAATATGGCTTTGAGCACATCTGTACTATAAACTGCATGTCAGTAAATTCGCTTATAAAGAACTTTTTGCCAGGTCGCAGGCACTCTTCCCCGATCCCCAACTGCTTTGCCCAAAAAGCTGAGAATCGAGGTACATGCCGAGCGAAAAAGTAATAAACAATATTAAGGCATGTCATGTCGTCCCAAATTCCACACCGATATCTCATTTTTTCAGTTGCGCTTCTTAACAATGCCCAATGTTTTTTGAAACATTCTAGACTTTTATCGAAATTGTTGCTACATAGATATGCTGTAGATAGATGTGTTAATAAAGTGGTTCTTCTGGTTGTATTAGCATTATATAAACAGTTGTAATATGCGTAGTCCCACACTGCCAAAGATTCCTCTATCTGACCATCTTCTGCCTTAATATATGCCATGATGGTGTAAAGAATAGTCATATTTCTGGGTGATGCTGTATATTGGCTCTTTAGCACTAACGGATTTTCTTCTTCAAATAATATAAGTTCCGACCGTCTGATTAAATCATTAACCTTCTCCATATGGGGACTGGGTGTTATGTAATTAATGTTCCACAGGACATCGGGGTGTCTAGACTCACGCACAATTTCTATCCATTCGTCAATGGATGACATGTGTTTTAAGTGGTTGAACATTAACTCGACTGCTTTTACTATGAGTTGTGGTCGGTTATGAAATCCAATCCATCTTGCCCTTAATTCTTGACTAGTTGGGCCACCCAACGTTGATACACCAGAAAATATAGACATAATGGCTAAACCCAATAATATCCCTATAATAACGCTCATTACATAACCTCCGAATACTGTAATCTAATCAACACTTGATGTTGTCTGTATTTTTCGAATAAATTGCCCATTTGCGGCACATCTACATACAATTCATCCTCGTCTACATCGACAGGATTTTTGCTCCATTCCATTTTGCGTACATTCATATTATCAGAGATATCGTTCATGACCCCTATATTGTTTAGCATTAAATTTTCATGTTCGACTACGATAGAATCAGGATTGGCGTCGGCCGCTTTCATGATCTCAAAATTAACCTCGATCCATTTTTTGAAAAATGGTTCCACGTCCACAGTATTGTGTCTACATAATCGCATTGCTAAAATATGTGGATTTCGCACGACCCAAATTATACGACAATTTATGCAATTATACAAGTTGATGAAATCTTGTGTATTCTCAAGGGGCAATTCATAAACTAAGGTTCCTGTGTTCTTGAGATTTGCTATGTCTTCTAATTTTGCTACTCCCGGGGCAGAAAATAACTGTTGTGCGACGATATCAGTTCCAGAATCCAGGTAACCACATACCAAGATAAGCCGTTTAGGCTCAGTTTGAGGTTTCTGGGGTTTATCCCCATCTAGATATTGCTGAGCACCGGGGTCATGCTTAAAAGTGGTGCATTCCATATTGTGTTTTTTCCATGTCATATCCTTCTCATATATCGCTAGGAATATATCCCCTATAATACTGCATCTCATTTCTAAATGTTCGTGTTGCCGAATTAGCCTGCCAATGAAATGAGGATCACTCATCATCAACCCATACAAACAAGACATTTCTTCTTGTGTGTCTGATTGTTCAAAAAATGATGTGGGGACATTATGGTATTCCTGCCATTTAGATTGCTCATTATCTAGTGGCAATTTATGGAACATTTTATGAAATATTTCGTGATGCAAGGCTTCGGCCAAATGAGTAGATGACAAAGACGCATCCAGGATAATGGTTTTATTCTGTATATATCCATTAAGTTTGTTCCCATTCTTAGTCAAATCTTCTACTAATACGATTTCCAATATCCCCAATTTTGATAGACCTGAATAACGGTTCATTTCTTTTTCTAATATGCCAATTGCATCTGGGATATGCCTATGTTGTAATATGCCAAAATTAATTGCTGCGGGGCTACGGTTGTCATGTTTCTCCGTATTCATGACAATACTAATATTGTGTAGAGATTTTATTTTCTTGATTTGGGTTTTCCAGAAATTAACGTAGCTATCTGATTCTGGGAACATCTGCACATAGGATTCTTTGACATACACTTTATGTGTGAATATGACTATTTCTAAGTCCTGTGAATTATTTGAAGTAGTTGATACTTTCACGCATTTAACGTCATTTTGTTCATGTTCTAAAAATTGCGTATTGTGTTTAATTGAACAACCAATACTAACACAATTAGATACATCATTGATCGACATAACTGGGGTATCAATATAATCTTGGGTTTCCCATTTGCGCTCCCACGTCCTCAAAAAGTTGATAACCTTGTGATCTTGAGGTTTCCCCCCGTAGAAAATGTTTGCATCACCTACTGGAAAGACCAACCCATATCTAATATCTTCCCCGTGTGTCTCTTTGATGGACATTTTTATTTTGATGTCTGTAGGAGAAAAAGACAAATTATAGTCAACAGAAACGCTTTGGTCTTTTGGGGATTGAGAAGGGAACGACATTCTCTGAGTGTAGGATAATGTGTTGTCAGCAATTTTGTAATCACTGGTGTCTAACACTGTAAACGGATAGCATCCTGGGCTGGTCTTGGTGTATTCTATATGCATGCTCATATACACGGGTAATGAGTCTGTCCGAAAGCCCATGCCATTGATGGCGAATTCGTGAAACTCACCGTCGAGCATAACTATTCTAGTGTCATCTTCCTCGTATAGAGCGTCATTAGTTGTACAATATAAAGTCATTGTATTTGTTAGCCTCGTCTATTCTCTCGGTGAACTCTGGTATGTTATCATGCCTTAGATAGCAGAATTCTACTCCGGTATCTCCCATAGACCTAATGTGAGAATACCAATTGTCTGGTATGGTCGTATAAGGTCTTTTATTGGTTGTGTTCTCTTTGCTATAGTAGGATGCCAGCAGACCAGCACCACCGTCTGTGTACACTTTGAAATTATTGTTGTCCATGATCTGTAAATCATTAATGAACGACAACTTGGACTTAAGAAAGTCTACAGATTTGACAAAAATAAATGCAGGATGAAATCTAATGCTGATATCGGCATTGCAATTAAAAGTTGCTTTGCATACCATGTCGAATCTTGTAGAACCAAAAAAATATGCTTGTAGAATTTCTATCATGGATTCTATGATATTGACCTTATTGGGGAATACCATGTCATCATGGCAAAATAAAACATAGTCGTAAACATGTTTATCTGGCAGAATGTATTTGTCACAAAAGTCTTGGTACAGAGCGATGTCAGGCAGGGGAAAATGATGCCGGAAATCTTTTGATGAACAGTCTTCTATGTGTAAAATCATATTTCCTAAGTGTTTGCTGATTCTCTCAAAGCTGAAATTAGTTTTGAATGGAGCAAATTCGAATGTGGAGGGTTCTATATTCTTGACGATTCGATGCTTCATGTAGTCACTATTAAGGATTGTCAAATTGCATTTATACGCATGCACATGTATTTCCCAGTCACCTTTAAGTTCTGACACAATGTTTTGCTGGAAAGACAGCAACATCTGTTCCGCCAGAGCGATGCATCTTTCTGAGAACCCGAATACAATTGCCAAGGTCTTTTTCATGCCGTCTCCTGGTATGTTACTGATTTCATCATTATAAGAGAGGTTCATTTTTTGGGAGTGAGAAGTCAATTGACGAAGAGATTTTTCGTTCGCAGGATAATCATATCCTCCATAATGCATGCCTTGCAAATCTAACAATGACAGCCATAATAATCCGTGTGTATCAAAATATCGCAGACCCTCGTTTTCATGTATGGTAAAGTCCATATTGAGAAGGTGGTAATTATCGTAGCTCAAATCAAGTGTTATATCTGAGGACATCACAATTTCTTTGCTGTCTTGTTTTACGACATCATATCCTTTTCCCCTTAGATGGTTGGATGCACGCACCATAGACTCTTGATCTTTGAACATCAAATCACAATCAGACACAAGGCAATCTATTCCATTCAGATACCTTGCAAGACTGCCGGTGATGATAGAAGGCAGTTGTTTCTCATCTAACTCCGATTGAATATCTGTGATTAACTGTAGATTTCTGTCATCTATGTCCATTATTTAGACTTTTTCAGGGCATCTTGCGCTTTTTTAACCATTCGTCGTGTGGCCCATCGTTGTTTAATTCCACACTTAGGGCACCATCTTTTTTTGTCTCCATGACCTTTATTTTTTCTGGTTTTTTAATGCCTTTTCACATTGTTCTACTATTAGTGGATCTTTAGCGGCAGCCTTGATAAACTCTGATTTGTCCACTTCTTTTTGTTGGCCTCCAAGTGTCTTCCCTCGTCTGACAATATGTCGTGGATCAGGTCGATCAACTGGATCACCAACAGAGTCAGACCCAAACGCTTTTTTTCTCATCTTAACGGATCTCTCTCTGTCGTGGACCTTCTTTTTATGTTCCGACTCTTTGTGATCTGCCACACCGTTTTTAACCAGGACTGCGAGTCCAACCCCAATTTGCTTGGTCATCTTAGAATTATCGCATTCTGGACAAGGGTGCCTGGACTTGCTCTTCATTTCATGGAAGATCTCCATGAAGTGTTCGCATTTCTCGCACAGATAATCATAGGTCGGGATAACACACCTCTCTTTTTCTATCCAAATATATTGATGCGTCTTTGATACATCCAATCACGAACCCTTTTTGCCTGTTTGTTCCCACCTATCGCGAACGCCCAGGCGTTTCCTCTGGGAGAAAACTTATTAGTAATTCCAACTATAGATTGGAGTTTCTGTAGAAAGTTAAGTGTTCCCACAAAAGACAGACGCAATTGCCACGTCGGATTATTCTTATTGTGCCAAGATGCGCATCCGTCTCCATCGAAGTAACCACGAACAAAATGATGTTCGAGGTGTTTTAGCACACTAGGGAATTGTAGAGTGAGGCTTTTTCTTGGTGTACATCCTAATTTAATGAGATCATCACACATCTTTTGGGAATAATGGGTGCTTAACACCGACGCATTGCTTTTGTAGCAAAGCCGATTATGCGATTGAATAGCATAATGCCATTCAGCAAGATGTTGTGCATCCTTACTTTGCAAACCAATGGCAACTTTAGGGTTCTGGGATACAGATACACAACCATCTGCCATCAAGAATCCAAGCCAATATGCCTTAGATTCATTATTAATATATTCGAAAAATGAGTGATTAAATCTCTCAATTTTAGGTTGTACTCTCCATTTTCGCAACCGGTTGTATATAGTATTACGATCAACATTAAATGCTTTCGCAATATCTACTACACTTATGCCTTCTCTCAGATCCCGTAAGACACTTTTTCGGGGGATATTTTGCTCAGTAGCCAAGTTTGTTCTCCTATTCATCTTCCTCATTATACAGTGTTGTATAATAGACACGGAAGGATTACGATCATGAAAGTTCCACCACCCCCGCCACCAGAAGAAATCGAGAGACGACGCAAGTTGGACCCGACTAAATATATCCTTGATCCATACGATGTCACCCCAAAAGACGAACTTAGAGTAAAACAATGGGCTGCCGAGGTTATGAAAAAAAATGAGAGTAAGTTGAGCTATGAGTTCAAGGATCGAGAGATAATCACTACAGGCGAGGTGGAACCAGAAGCAATAGATGTCCGAAATATATATCCGTTCCCCGATCTTCATTGGATCATATACCGGGCCAAAACAAACTTCAATCTGATGGTGATGTCAGGGAAGAAACTGCTATTTGTTAGCTCTTTTGCAAAGATTTGAATATGCATACCATAATCTGCCAGGATGATACAGGAACGATAGTCGAGAAGATGCAGGAATATCTTGGAGAGGGGAGTATGATAAAAGGGATGCATCTGGTAGATCGTAGCAACAACCAAGTTGTCTTATTGATTGCAGAAAAGACGATTACAGCAGAAATGGCCTCGATCTGGTGGCAAGGGTACCAGGCCGCACTAGGATAGAATGAAAAACGAAGAACTACAACAACTTTTAGAGAAAGCTGATCCACAACTCATGGAAAGTTACATGAGAATGTTCGAAAGAATCTTGCTGTACAATATGGCTACTGCCATAATGCCGCCAGAAGCCATCGAAGGCAGCGTTGATTTATGGGATAAAGTGGTCAAAAAAGCCATCAACTCTGATGCCTCAAAAAGAACTGACTTTCTTGAGGGAAGCCCAGATGGTAGAATGGCGAAACTGGAAAAAGAACCTGATGGAGAAGACCTACGCCATCATTGTCTAGAGCAGCACAGGATTGCCCGCAGCGTTATTGTAGCTAATTTGGGACAAGATCCGTGGGAAAACAGTGAAGAACCACAAGCCTAAAATATTTCTCAATTTCTAAAATATATTTGACCACGAACATAATGTCTCCTAAAGGAGATAAAAATGAAAAGTCTATACCGTAGCCTAAATTCTTTCGTCTGTCTCTGCGTTGTTTCATGCGTTTATTCAGTCCGTTTTTGCATTTTTGTTTTACATGTTTTCTTTTCCCCGCAGTCTCGACACAACCCATTTTCCAATCTGGTTTTTTGTATATTTGAATATGATGACATTTCTTATCCTCCCAATGTTTCGGATTATTTCTTTATATTAGGTCTACAAAACCAAAACTCCTCTAATATTCTGTATTAATTGTTGCAGGTCATAATTATTGCAGGTCATAATTATTGCAATATAGAATACATCTTTAGGAGGTGTATTATGTTGTCTATTACAGAATTTTGCAAGAAACTGAATCGTTCGTTCAAATTGTGGCCAAAACAGAAAAACATATTAAAGACGTTTTATAGTGGAGAATACAGAGAACTTGTGGCCATTTTGGGCAGGAGGTCAGGCAAAAATTGCTTAGCAGCCATTATATCGCTTTATGAAGTCTATCGACTTCTGCAAACGGGCAACCCTTATAAACACTACAATCTTGCCACCGGAAACCCTATTTACATAATGTCGATTAGTGTGTCCTTGGATCAAGCAAGAATCTTCTTTACAGAGTTAAAATGCATACTTTCTTCATGTGACATTTTAACGGCGGATTCAATAACAGCGGGAAAGATTTATTTCAAAACAGACGGAGGCTCAATATGTATTATGGTGGCGTCTGTAAAATCAGAAGACATTCTGGGCAAAACAATATTCGCCTTGATTCTCAACGAAGCATCATCATTCAAGAAACCTGAGAGAATTTATGCGGCTTTAGGTCCAGGGACATCTGTATTTCGATCAAATAAAGAAGATACATTGGATTCACATATCATTACGTTATCTTCCGCAGGATATGCCAGTGGAATAGTTTATGATTTGGTTCGGAACGAATATGAAGGTAAATTAGTGTTCTGTTTGCCTACGTGGGAAGTAAATCCATTATATTCCGAGAAAAAACTGCGCAAAGAAAATTGCTATATGACGGATGAGAGTTTCAATTGTGAATTTGGTTCTGTTTTTATCGATTCTGAAAATCAAACTGTAAGCTTACGGATACCAGGATCTCAGATTGAGACTTTAAAACGAATTGCAAGACTCAAGTCTTATGAAGAGGATACTGATATAACCTATGTCAGCTTAATTAGAGAGTGTATTGACGGCTATATAAACAATGTTATGAAGACGGTTTAACCATTAAGCGGTTCTAGGTCGATCATAAGATCGGTTTCGGTATCATGCTTGCCATCTAGGTATTGCTGGATGAGAATGCCGCTGTGAGTAGTAGCGAAAATCTGCTGCCGAGGGAATACTCGTTTCAGACAATCTATCATGCGAGTATGACGGTCATAGTATACGTGCATAACAATATTGTCGAACAACAATATGCGGGGCCAGTTGACCATCTTTGGTTCCCCCAGCATAGGGTTGGACAGGCTGTACATAGTGTTCAGTAATTCGCTGAATGATTTGCTGATTTTCTTTTCACCAGCACTCATGCGTTTGAAGTGTATCTTGTGGTCTTTTTTGGTGATTGTATAGTCCAAGCAAAATGTTCTATCTTCGGTGCTTAGGCTTTTTGGAGGGCTACACTTAACTGGCCACCGCATGATCTCTGAGATGATATCCTCGAATTTGGTTTTCTGGCTTTCGATTAATTGAAAACGATGCATGCCCAAATCTGAATCGGACCTGATAAAATGACAAATTCGATTACGGAACTTAATGTGGTCATCTCCCCACGGTCCTTTTCGAGCCGAGATCATGATTTCTTGCATGTCTGAACCTATATCAGACACAGGGGCAAAATCGTTGCGTCGCATACCTGTGTCGGTAAGTTCAATAACATATTCTTCGCCATTCATTATGAATACGCCACGAATCATCATTTCTGTTCGTGATGTTCTATTGTGGTCGATTACTCGCTGGAAAGTAGGATCATAATCTATATTACGAATATACTTTTGTAATGACTCCCGGACCATTTGCGGGTGTCTTCCTGTGGTCGGGACGGTTAGTAAAGATATGGCTTCAAGCAAACTCGACTTACCAATGCCGTTTGGACCAAAAAAGCAAACGTAGGGGTAAGGCGAGCCATCTTCGCGGGTGAAGTCGAAAGTGTGATCGTCGTAACTACAATAATTTTTAAGAGTTAGTTCTTTTAGGTATAACATGTGATATTATACACATGTTTACTTGTAAATGTCTAACTCCCCGCTGCTTGCCATCTGTTGAGCAATCGCCATGGCTTCTTCTTTTGTTAAATTAGGGTTGGCATATTGTTCTTCTCTTATCTTATCCTTGACCACTTCGATGTAGCCCCTAATAGGTGGCTGCCCAGGTTGTGGCATGGGTGGTCTCGCAGGCAGGCCCACAGCATCTATGATTTCTTTGCCGTTGAGCAAGTCTTGTCC
>SDBT01007386.1_pt1 | contig 18078 bp, 24 predicted proteins | sample 2277101 | NCBI WGS metagenome assembly SDBT01 (sample SAMN10404973, study PRJNA504765) | marine sediment metagenome | isolation source: marine sediment core GS10_PC15, 103 cmbsf | place: Arctic Ocean: Southern Knipovich Ridge | collected 2010 | reverse complement strand
ATGAGCATATGAGTACATACAGGCATACAAACATAATAAGCAGATAGCCTAATATAATTCTAACTGATATGTTAGGGGCGGTGTGTTACTAACACAAACATTAGAATAGTATTAGAATTACTAACATTATAGTTAGATATATGTGTGTTATAGGGAAAATTTCACCTACTTCACGCTATTTAAAAACGAACAATTTACTAACCATATACTACCTAGTTACTAACATCATCCTAACAATGTGCTAACAACAGAGGTAGGCTATGCGCATAGAGGCATTGTTAGTAAATGGATAGGCTGTGGTTTAATTAAAGGTAGGTGCATGGTAGTGTAAACTAACATGTTAGTATCAGGGTGTGTTCCGCTAACAATACTCTGGCTAATCCTAACAATATACTAACCCATATGTGGTTATGGCTATGCGCATAGTGATGGTACAAACTATACTGGTTAGTAGTACTAACCCTATTCCTATCAAGTTAGTCTGGCACTAACATTGTTGTTAGTATGTGGTATGTATATGCTAACCAACATGCGTCATGCGTATAGCCATACTAACATAGTTCTAACCATTGTGTTAGTTTATAGTTAGTTATGTATATACAATCTATGTTAGTTTATTGTTAGACTCTAGGTAGGATTTACCCCCCTAACCCCGAACCTCTATAGAACGTATGTTCTATCCGTGAACACCCAATACAAATTTTATATAATTAGATACTTGACAAATATTACATACTATGGTACAATGGAGTTAAACAATGTCAACAGAAGAAGATACAGAACTACAAGTAGAAGATGAGCAAACGATAACAGTACCTTTTGATTATTTTGAACATCTACTGAATTGTTTGGCTAATCAAAAAGGTCTATCTATATTAGCACCTTCTACTATAGAACAAGCAACCCAAGATATAATTGATATTGCTTGGAATACTGGAATGGGATATTTAGTATTTATACCTTCCTCTAAATAATTTTAAAAATTTTTAATTAATTAGAATCTCAGGAGTTGGCAATGATACGAAAACTAATTGAGTGGCATTGGAACAAAATATATACCAGTACTATATACTTCTTTATAAGTGCATTAGTAGTAGCAGTATTCTTTTTTTTTATAATTACACTTATTAGGTCTTGACAAACGCAAGATAATGTGATATACTCTCTATATGGATACATCTATAAAACATGCTGAACGAGTCCTACAAATGTTAGAGGGAGCTAAAACCACAAATAATCATGAAAAAAACTACTGTATAGGCTTTATACAAATAGGTATTAGAGATTTTAATAAACCTGAAATACAATATCAGGGTGTACCAGGAGTTCCAAACGGAAACGCAACAAGACAAGAATATTTAAACCTAGCAGTAAAAAGAGCAGAAGAATTTCTTCATAGTCTTATAAGAAATAGGGACTTGACAGATATTATTTAATGTGATACACTCTGCATATGAAAATCATAATGAATAGACACGCTCCAACTGAAATGGTCACTTTTCATATTGGCAGTGAAGAATCCGTACTTATAGAAAAAGAAGATTTAAATACCTGGGAAGATGAAGGCGGTTCTCTTTTAACAGAAATAAAATATAAAAAGTTATACTACGGTGATTGGAGTCAAATCTCCGAAGATGATATATCTGATATGACGGAGAATGATTCAATCGGTGGCTAGACGTAAACGACCTAGAAACAATAAACCTATTACTGAGGTATTAGCGGCATTTCAGAAAGATTATGGTGATGATTTAGACGCATACGAAAGTATGTTGTTGTCAATGTCTCCTGGTACTGGCATAGAAGTTCATAATGGTAAGTTAAGGATGTTTGACTTCTCTCCTGCCACAGAACAGGGTGCATATTATTATAGTAAAAGGAATTAAATATGTCTATTTTTATTGCAGTTTTGATAGGAGTAATCTTAAGTATTTTATTAGTAACATTACAAGAAAAAATTGACCTTTTATAAAGAGACACTCTCACATTTAATTAATTAGGAATTGGAAATGACAGTTATAATAGACGAAGATACACAAGTTATACTTATGTATGCTTGTAAATACTGTGGGACTACAGCAGAATTCGGTCACTGTATATGTATGTATACAGAACCTAAATATCAATTTTTACGTTCAGAAGATATGATATTGATTGGCGGTTATATAGCGTTTCCACTTTCTACAGAGGATACTGTAGGTAAATGAAAAAACCTATTAGATTTATACTAGGTGGTACATCTCCCAAAAGCCCACGTTTGTATATGTGGGTAGTCTTTGCAGGGAGTGATGAATTTGAATATATAATAGATGAAGACCTTATAAAATATGACAGAAGAAACTCAAATAGAAGTTTACCCAAAGCCGCAATCTCACCTTATTCCTAAAGATTGGAAAGCAAGGTTCTTAGAATTGTTTGCAAATACAGGAAATAAGACCTTTTCTGCTATACAAGCAGGAGTCACAGTCCGTACTGTTTATAATCACATTGAAAATGACTCTGAGTTTGCTATGGACGTAGAGATAGCCAAGCAAAATGCTATTATGGTATTGCATGGAGTAGCTTGGTCACGTGCAGTAGGAACACCTGTTATTGATGAAGAAACAGGTGATATTATTGGTCATGACAACGTAGATTCTCGTATGCTTATTTTTCTCATGTCGTCTATGTCTCCTGATGATTATGGTCATGGAGCAATCAAGGCAGAAGAAAGAAGGAACATGGTAGCAGATGGTAAGGCTCAGATTATTATCAATTTACCAGAGAATTTCAGAGGGGAATTTACTATGGGGGTTAAGGATGTTTTTCCTGATGCCTCTGAGGTTATCAATGCTAAATTCTCTGATGTGGATAAAGAAGAAAGTGGAGATGTTATACATAATAGGGAACGACTCAATTCTGGTGAGGAAGTTTCTGAGATGGAATCATAATATAGTTATTAATAGGTATATACATACCCTATATAAGTCCACACAACAATTTGGAGAAGTTAGAGAAAAATTTTTGCAATGGAATGATGCGCTTGAAAAGATGAATAATGATAACAAGGCATTACTAGAAGAAAAATTTCCGACTCTAGACGCTCCCGCCACAGTAGAAAGTTTGTTTCCTCTACGTGGCATTGGATATTTTCAAACTGATGAAGAAATACCTCTTGATTGGGGTATTGTAAAAGAACTACGCATTAGGAAATAGGAATTGGCAGATGAGACAATTATACAGAGCAGTAGTACATTTTTTAGTTGTACTTCCAGAAGGAGTTCAATCCTTACATGATATTGTTCAAGAATTAAGAAGATTGAATGATTACCTTTGGAGTTTAGGTTTACAGCGACAGTATGAACTAGATAAACAAGAATTGCTTAACTCTAGTAATCTAGAGTTAGTTAATACAACACCTATCGAGCCTCTTGACCGTGACACTTTAGATAAGTAAAACACGGGTACAATGCTTAAACGGGTAGGTCTTTTAGACTTGACAAACTATATGTTTTATGATACACTATTTATATTATGAAAATATATATCTTACAACCTACTAAATTAGGAATTGAATCTCACATTTGGGGCTTGACAAAATATCAATAAGGGTGTATACTATTGATAGTTCGAGAAGGAACTTTAACAATTGAATAATTTAGATACTCTCTCCTGCAAGCAAATGGCTTGTTTCCAAATGGAAAGGATAGGTTGTGAAGACTTACAGGCCGAGGATGTGGGTTCGAGTCCCACCAAGTCAAGCAGTGTGCGCACTAATTGCTTGTAGGCGAGAGTATCTAAAAGAAGTTGAACAACGAGGCGACAATGCACGCCTACATCTATCAACAGATAGATGAGCTACTGAGGTAACGGAATTAACCGTGGGATTGTAGTTTATGTTGGTAAAACAGGACTTTCTAGAAGAAACACGAAAAGCGGTTGTGGTCTAGACACACCAAAGTAGTGCGGTAAGTCCAGAAGTGGGTTTGAATCCCGCCTTTCCCTGCTCAGTATGTAGACTTCTAAAAATAATATCTTGGTGTAGCTCAGTCTGGTTAGAGTACTCGCTTTGGAAGCGAGGAGTCGTTGGTTCAAATCCAACCACCTTGACCTGGAAATATGCTCTTGTAACTCAATGGATAGAGTAACAGTGTTCTAAGCTGTAAAGTGTAGGTTCGAGTCCTACCAAGAGTGCTGGTTGATGATTATCGGCAGGGAAGTTTGCGAGAGTCCTTCCTTCATAAATTATAACTCGATTTGATGCGGGTGGAAGGTATAGTAATCTTAAGAGTCTCATAAACTCTGCGAAATGGGTGCGATTCCCGTACCCGCTACTTGTACAACGCTTATTCCCTGCGTAAATGGATTCCTTTTCCTGGGTACGGGTAAGACCTGGGCATGACTCTGATACCGAATGGCTAGGTAATGGGTTGCAAACCCACAGAGAGTAGGTTCGATTCCTACCAGAGTCTCTATGAGTAATGAAATTTTTGAGATGATGAATAAAAAAGAAAATATTTCAGACGATATTGAAAGAACTAACATTCCCTATGTAGGACTCAATAGAACAATGTGTGGAGTTTTGGATGAAATGCGCAGTTGTCATAAAACTCATAACTATGCTCCAATATTAGGTTTGATTGAAGAAATACAAAGTATGGGAAATAGAATGGAATCTTCTATGCAGGACGTAAAAGATTTTAAGTTATTATACAAAGCAAGGCGTAATCTAAAAAGAGAAGTATTGCTATTAGAAAAATATAGAAATAAGTTACGAAAAGAAACTGGAAAAGTGGCTGAGAGGTAAAATTAATGTTTATAGAGTTTTTTATTATTACAGTAATTTGGTTAGTTATTTTGAAACCAATATATCATTTCTTATTCACTAGAAATGGTATTACTTATGGACATATTGCTTCATAAATGGAAAATTGGCTGAGAGGTAAAGCGGCAGTTTGCTAAACTGTAGCCATCGTTTATTCGGTGCGTAGGTTCGATTCCTACATTTTCCGCTAGTACATTAATATATTTGTATTCTTTTGGAGAACCACGATAGCCTCAAAAGAGGAAAGGCTTATTCCGTCAAGGCATTATTTAGCGATAGTGATACGAGAATAAACTAAGAAGGTTTCTAGGACGCTTTAAACAATTCGAGTCGTGTCTCACCAAAAGAATACAAATCTTGGAAAGTAGTACGCAACGGTGCGTAACAGGCGTTGAATACCTGACCATGGCGAAAGGCATGATGGTTCGATTCCATTATTTTCCTCTTTTGGAGAACAACGAGCAACAACGGGTTGTGAAGTGAAAAGTCAAATTTAGCGATTTGAACAAGTAACTTGGTGGACTTGGGAAGTAACTACCCCTAACACTAGCGTTGACGAGATAGTGACTCCTTCTCCAAACATACTCTTGTGATGGGAATTGGCATACCTCACTTATTCAAAATAAGTGGTTTATTGGTTCGAGTCCAATCAAGAGTACAAGTGGCGTAGATATAGTCTGCGGATTATATCTCCCACATGCTTTCATGAAGGGAATTGGCATACCTATTGCGCTTAAAACGTGATGTTTACTGGTTCGAGTCCAGTTGAAAGCACAAGTCAGTTTTGATGCTCTGACATGAGGCTATTGGATGCGTCTTTTAGTTAATCAAAGGCATCATTCATTATGGCTATGTGGTGGAACGGTATACACGCTTGTTTTAGAAACAAGTACCGCAAGGTTTACAGGTTCGAATCCTGTCATGGCTACTAGGTTAATACAATGAGGACACAGAAGGTTTAGACAGCGGTAAATCCTATGGTGCTAGTGGAAAATGTCTATGTAACGCTTAAGACTAGCTTTGTGAGTGACCTGATTATTAACCTCATGCTCTTGTAGTAAAAACTGGATTTACAACTGACTTCGAATCAGTCACAATGCGGGTTCGATTCCTGCCAAGAGTTCTATGTATTATGAAGAAGAAAATTACCTTGGATTTATTATTATTTTAGTATTACTTTTATATTTCTTGGGCGTGTAGTTCAGAGGTAGAACCCCTGTCTCATAAGCAGGTAGTCGTAGGTTCGATTCCTACCGCACCCACTAATTTAATTAATCCATATCGGTTGAATCTACGAAATTAACCCATATTGGTTGAATCATTGTCATGTGGTATAACGGTATTACCCCCGACTGTTAATCGGACAGATGTAGGTTCGACTCCTACCGTGACAGCCTAACTTCGCAAGAGTGGCTCTATCCAGAAGGGGGATTTTATATTTAATTAAAGGAATTGGCGTGAAATATAAATATAGATGTAATACTTGTGGTCAAGAAAGAATAGTAGAAAAAACTATACAAGACTATAATCCCAAAATGAGGGTTTATTGTATGGGGAATAAAGAGCATACCAAACGGTTAATGAGGCGAGTGTATCAACCTACTCCTGCAACATATATAGGAGATGGATTTACAGGAGCAAGGGGAGCATTGCCCAGGATGAATAAGAAGAAACGAGAAGAAGATTTGGCATCAAATAGTGGTGTAAAAGGATAAATTATGAATTATTGCTGTGAATGTGGTTGTTGCGGCTGTGGTGGTGGAACAAAACCATCTGGTACTACGACAAACGATGGTTATGATGTTATCTGTAACTTAAGTTAATTTTACGAATATAAATAAATAGGAGTTAGCGAATGACAAGTGCATATTACAAAGTAAGAATAACATATAAGAATCCAGAGTGGCTTGATGGTTTTTCAACACCAGAGGATATGGAGTATTTTCAAAGTAGGGAAATAGTTCTAAATCCTCCACCAAACAAGAAACAAATGGATGCTGTACAGCAACATGCGGCGGCACAAGCTACTGTTGGTTTATTTTGGAGTGGTCAAGTACCCTTGATGGTAGATGGTGAAGATACTCATGAGTTGTTTATTCACCCCAATCGCATTATAACAATTGAGATTGTAACAAATATTGAAATTGCTCAATTAGAAAGTGTGAATAAAGCAGTAAAGGCTGTTGCATCAGGTTAAACAGATTATGGTATTTTCCATGTCGTTACTTGGCGTAGCAGGTTCAAAACCTAACATGGAAATTTAGGGTGTTCCTTGGGTTAGGTTGTCCCGCCAACTCCTTCCTAGCCCGAAGTTCACCCTATTTAATTAAATGTATTTTTGGAGAAATAAAATATGGAAAAGAAAGCTATAGAAGATAGTCCTATTCAATATATGATTATCCCGCCAGAATTACTAACCCCTGAACTTCTAGCACAGCTTCAAGAATTGGGATTAGTCATTCAGGACGGAATGATTCATGCTAAAGATGTAGGAATGGGTTTTGGAGCATCCCTAGTTCAATCAAGATTCTATGAAGATAACCGTGTTATGCGGAACTTCTTTAAAGTTGAATGTGTCCGTGACGGTGAGGTAATTTGGACAGAGGATTTTCAAAATCTTGTTGTAGACGTAGGACTCGATGATAGCTTAGATAAGCATCTTAAAGGTTCATCTTATACAGCGACTTGGTTTGTTGGATTAACTGATGGTGCTACTGTAACTGTTGCGGCAGGGGATACCATGGTCACACATGCGGGTTGGGTAGATACCCAAACATACTCTAATGCAACTAGACCTGCCTTGACATTAGGTACTGTGTCTGGTCAATCTGTAGATAACTCTGCCTCTGTAGCGGCTTTTAATATTAATGGTGGACAAACATTTGGTGGAGCATTTGTGTGTTCTGATAATACAGTAGGTGGAACATCTGGTATTCTATACGGTGCAGGTGCATTTACTGGTGGTGATAGGGCAGTAATCAACGGTGATACTGTAAACGTAACTGTTACTCTAACAGCGGCGGCATCATAATCCTATCGTAATAAGGTAGGAAATATGACTTTAACAAAAGGAACTGAAACTCAATTTGACCATAATGCAAATGCAGGTAGTCCACAAGCACAAGAAGTAATTGTACCTTCTGGTGTTGAAGCCCTGATTGTTATTGTAACTATTTGGGATACTAGTTCATCAGATGGTGTAGTATCTGGCGTAACCTTTAATGGTTCAGAAGTCTTCTCAGAAGAAATTCTAGCCTTTGATAGTGGCACAGGTGCGCACCTTAGTATTTGGCTTTTACTTGCTCCAACTGCTACTACAGCAGATGTAAGTGTAGCTTTTGGAGGAACTGTATCTGATTTCAAAGCAACTGTAGTTGAGGTTCAAAGTACAGTGGGTACTGTAGCTGTAGATAGTACAGGTGCATTAAATACAGGAAACGGCGATCCTACAATTTCATGGACAACAATTGATGCAGATACTATAACATTTGCGGCGGCACTTGATGACCAACAAGTAGGTTCAAGAGTAACGGTTGTCACAGGCAACGACCTATATATTGTAGACATAGGTGCTGATACTGTAATGGCATCATACCTAATTCATACAAGTGCAGGGTCAAAGACTCATGATTGGGATGATAGCGACCAGGATGAAGACTTCGCAGTTATTGGTCTTGCTCTGTTTGAAAGTTTAGGCTCAACATTTGAAGAAGATATCGTTTTAGCTAGGGGGCAAAATACAGTTGTACCTGTAGCAGATTTGATTCGTGTAGGTACGCTTACACTAGCAAGAGGACAAAATACTCTTGTACCTGTAGCAGACCTTACACGTGTTGGTGCATTACTTCTTTCAAGAGGTCAAAATACAATTGTTCTACTTGGGAATATAGACACCCCACAATCAATATCTTTAGGAAAAGACCTGGGTTCTGCTTGGATAGGTAATATAATTACACCCCAAGCATTAGCTTTAGCAATAACAAACAGAACTATAACATTTGAAGCAGGATTACTGTACGCAACAACTGTAACTTTAGCAAGAGGACAAAATACTCTTGTACCTAGTGCCACGCTCACTAGAGAGGGTGCATTATCTCTTGGTAAGGACAAAGGCATTTCATTTGTATCTCAATTAGATGCTGTAGGTGTGCTATCTCTTGGAAAAGATTTAGGAATTACTATTGCAGGTAATATTCTAACACCACAAGCTGTAACGTTAGGGGATAAAGACCTGGGCGTAACCCTAGACGGAAATATAATAACTCCACAATCACTCTCTCTAGGTAAAGATAAGGGTCTTTCCTTCTTAGGTGGAGTTGGTTTTGCGGTGGCACTTTCTCTTGCAAAGGATGCAGGAATAACTCTTTCTGCAAGTCTTACAAGAGTAGGAGCATTATCTTTAAATAAAGATGCTGGCATAGCAATTACAAATTTATTAACAGCAGTAGGAGCGTTATCTCTAAATAATGTAAGAGTAATTGCCCTAAACGGTAGTATAGTAACACCCGTATCTTTGACTTTAGCCAAAGATTTAGGAATTGCAGAAAGCGCACAAGTAGATTTTAATGCTGTTTTATCTTTAGCTAAGTTTGTAGCGTTTATTCCAACAGCTACAGTTATAACCCCCATTACACCGCCAACAGCAACAGGAGATATAACTTTAATAGAAGATGTTACTGGCATCTTAGAAATAGTTGAACAAGCAACAGGAAATATTGTTCTAATAGAAACTCCTACTGGAACACTAATTCTTGATTTGACTCCGTAAGGTAGATATGGCAGAAATAGCAAATGTAGTAGTTGGAACATTCGGAACTAAAATAGTTCTTACCATGGTAGATGCTAATGGTGTGGTGGTTGATGTGTCTGCATATGATGGTACACTAACTGTAAAGTTTAGAAAGCCTGATAGTGCAGAGACACAAACATTTACTCTAACATTTGATTCTGATGGTATAGATGGTAAATTAAAGTTTACCCCCGTTACAGGTGAAATAGATAAAGTAGGTGAATGGGATGGAACAGTCAATCTAACAAATGTAGCTATAACTATTATAGCACGTTCAGCACCTTTTATAATGGAAGTAAAGAAGTCTTACGCCTAATATTGGTACTTGACAAGTTCTACTAAATAGTGTATAATCTCTAGGTTGTACATTAACAACTGAATAATTTATAGAAGTAGGTTAGAGATATAGCTAGGGAAATGATGCACCTACTTCAACATGGTGTTCGTGGCAGATTGGTAATGCGCCTGACTGTGAATCAGGTATGATGCAGGTTCAAATCCTGTCGTTCACCCTATGCTACATTAGCACAATTGGTGGTGCGCTCGTTTTGTAATCGAGAGGTCATAGGTTCGATTCCTATATGTAGCTCCTAGTAGTTTTTTGATAATACTGCATCTTTCTACTTAATAAAAAAGATGTTGTACCTTGTAACTATAGTAAAATTTGGTAATACGCTTGGTTGAAGCCCAAGAGGTACTGGTTCAAATCCAGTTGGTTACACTAATCTTATTAGTCCTGATGCTAGTATGAGGCGCAGAGTTTGCCGTGAATAAGGTTCTGTAATAAGATTTTAATGCGTGTGTGGTATATGTGGTAGTACCCGTGGCTTCCAACCATGAGATGCAGGTTCGAGTCCTGTCACCCGCTCCTGAGTGCTAATTCCACCGACTCCGTTGAGAGGGGCAGTTATCAAATTCTGCCTATGAAACAAAAATTTGACTTGGGCGAATAGTGACAACGGGAACACGTTGCGCTTGCACCGCAAAGATACGGGTTCAAATCCCGTTTTGTCCACCTATATCAGTAGGAAATGCTATAGAGTTCCTACAAAGGTTTCTTTTTCAATGTCTTACAGGACTTTGAGTTTCTCACCCAGGCTGTAACCTAAAGAAGAAACAGATAATATGCCAGTATCGTCTATCGGAAAGGACATTAGGCTTTCAACCTAAAAGGTAGGGTTCAATTCCCTATACTGGTACTATGTACATTTATATAGTTTTTCTTACATCTGGACAATATAACTTAGTAGCAGATAGATATAGAAAAGGTGATATAATTTCAGGTATTTTTATTACTGAAACTATAGCAAAAGAATATATATCTGGTCATATATGGGAAGATTATTTATATATAATAGCATGGAAAGTTTTAGATACGACTTGGTAATTCAATGGTCAGAATACTCGACTGTCTATCGAGAGGTTGTGGGTTCGAATCCCATCCAGGTCGCCTATGTTAGTATCGCATAGCGGCAATTGCAGGTGGCTGTAAACCACCCACCGTAACGGTTACGGAGGTTCGAGTCCTTCTACTAACACTATACAGGTGAGTCTATTGGCTAGAAGTGAATCTCCAAAATTCACAAAGTAGGTTCGATGCCTACCTGACCTGCCTTCATGGGAGAGTGACAGGATTAAAGGTGCTAGATAAGATATTATCTAGGCTGGATAATAGAGTCATGAATTTATTATTCATGGGAGTGCATAAAGCCTCCCCTTTCCCTCCTATAAAATATGCTTCCGTAGCACAGTCTGGTTAGTGCAAGGGACTTTTAATCCCAAGGTCATAGGTTCGAATCCTATCGGGAGTACCTGGGTTTGGTTTTGCCTGTTGATTCTTCCCCTTAGTAAGAAAACAGGCTATATTGCAGGTTCGTCTAATGGCAGGACAAACGGCTTTGAACCGTAGAACGGAGGTTCGACCCCTTCACCTGTAGCCTATGGCTTTGTAACTCAGTTGGTCAGAGTGTCCGTTTTACATGCGGGTTGTCGCTGGTTCGAGTCCAGCCAAAGTCACCTATACGTCTGTAGCAAAACGGCTACTGCATCTCACTCTTAATGAGAAGATTGAAGGTTCGAATCCTTTCAGGCGTACACGACAGAAATACAGGTTCGAGTCCTGTTGGGTAGCTTCCTAGGAAAGTCCATAGTGTAATGGGAACACGCTGTCCATAGTCTTGTAGCACAATGGTAGTGCATCCGTCTGATAAGCGGAAGACAATTGGTTCGATTCCAATCGGGACTACTATGAATATAAAACAAATTATAATTCTTTTACTAATTTCTACCTTTGCCTTTGGTTTTATTGATGCCGCAGACAGAGAACAAGAAAGAGAATCTAAAATACAAACATACTATGATGGTGTATATTCGGGATGTATTTTATTAAAGGTAACTCCGAATATGCCAAAAGTAGAAAGAAATCTAATAGACCAGTATTGTATTGCAAGAACAACAGAGGCAATATCGGGGGGACTAATGGAATTATTTTATCAGTATAAAACAGAAATACAACCAGAAGATATAATAGAAGATACAACGGAGTTTTAATGTCTGATAATAACAAACCTTCTATTGATATGGAAAATAGTACAATGGTGGCTATGCTAATCATTGTTTCTATAGGAACATCTATATTTTTAGCGATACTGTATAATCTTTTTATTTAATTAAAGGAGTTGGCAATGGCAGATTTCTGTAAGGGAACATATGTTAGAATAGATGCAGGGTATAGAAAGAGCTATCTCGCTATGCTTTCTCAACCTAATGGAGAGTTCTTACGGTACTCACGTATAAACATGAGAACTGCAACACTCGCTAAATCATGGGGTGAAAGATGGGCAGAAGGGGTGAATAGACGGTCTGCTGGCAAGGTAGCAATCCTTGTTCCAACAACAGATAGGAAGGGACGGACTAATATTGAATTTGGTGATTTAGGATAGAGATGGCAGATGAAGTTCAAGAAACTATAGAAATAAAGCCCCAAGAAGGTAGACAAACTCAATTCCTTGCATCCCCTGCTGATATAACAGTTTATGGTGGTGCGGCTGGCGGGGGTAAATCATACGGAATGATACTCGACCCGTTGCGACACGTTATTACAACACCTGGGTATAATGCTGTTATCATTCGACAAACTTTTTCTAGAATTATTAAAGCTGGTGGTTTGTGGGACACAGCCTTAGAGGTTTACCCTAAAACGGGTGCTTTAGCAAGAGTTGGAGATATGCGGTTTGATTGGAAACGTAGTGGGGGTGGTCGTGTTGAATTTGGTCACGTATCCCACGAAGATGCTGTTCAAGCCTATCAAGGTTCTCAAATAACTGCATTACTAATTGATGAGGCTACAGAAATATCAGAAAAGTCTTTCTGGTTTCTTGTATCCCGTAATCGTTCTACATCTGGTGTGAAGCCGTACATAAAGCTGACCTGCAATCCTGACCCTAATAGTTTCATAGCTGATATGGTAGATTGGTATATAGCCGAAGATGGTTATGCAGACTTAGCACGTGTAGGTTCAATTCGTTACTTTGTTCGTACTGGTGCTGAATTAGATTGGGGTAATAGTAGGCAGGAATTATTAGATAAATATTCAGAAATCTACAATGTTCCAAATGAAGAACTAACAGCCAAGGGAGTTATCCCAAAATCATTTACTTTTATTCCTGCTACAGTATTTGATAACAAAATTCTCTTAGAGGCAGACCCAGGCTATCTAGCAAACCTAAATGCTCTACTTCCTGTTGAACGTGAAAGGTTTCTAGGAGATAGCTTACGTGGAGGGAACTGGAAAATAACTCCCGATGCGGGAGATTTCTTCAATGAGAACTGGTTTACAATTAGAGATAAAATAACTACTAATGGAATTGCTGTTAGATTTTGGGACTTTGCGGCAACCGAAGAAGAAGACGGTAAAAAGCTACCATCTTCTACTGCTAGTGTTTTGATGCTACTACAAAATGACTCGTATACTGTCATAGATTCAATGGATGGTATGTGGGGGGCAGGAGATGTAGAAGATATTTTTCTAAATACAACAGAAAGCGATGCCCAATGGTGTCAAAACTATAACTTTGATTACTACTCTAGATGGGAAGAAGAACCTGGAAGTTCTTCTAAACGGGAAACTAGTAGGCTTATGGAAATCCTAGCTAGAAAAGGGATTGATGGAGATGGTAAACGCTCTGATAAAAATAAGTACATTCGTGCTAGAGCAAGTGCTATAGCAACTAGAGCAGGTTTAATTAAACTATATTCAGCGAAGTGGAACAAAAGAGTAATTCTCCACTTACACAATCAACCTATGGAGAAACAGGATATCATGGACGCATATGCAGGGGCTTATAATTTCCTTGCTGGCATGGACGAAAATGCTCCCCTTGAAATGGGTATGATTGACATAGTTTCTACCTATCGTGGATAATTAAATATGGCAAATAGATTTAAACTTATTAATAGACTTGTAAACGCACTAGCGGCTTTCAAAGAAGGGCAACTTATTACAGACCCTTTTGATGAATCTGCTCACCTTTTTGAAGACATTGAAAATAGACGAACACGATATAATATTCTATGGGCGTTTTATGAAAACACAGCATACAGAGATATTCATAAGTGGGCGCAAAAGTTTCGTGCTGACATGGGATTATATAAATATGTGAGAAACATATATAGTCCAGCCAACCGACTAGGTACGTTTTGGCAAACACACCTGTATGGTGGTGCGTTAGACTTAGATGTTAGTAGTAACTTGGATACTGCCCTACCTATTGAAGAAATCGGAGAGGGTAATCTTGACGCAATTCAAAAGGGACTAGCATCTGTATGGCGTTGGTCTAATTGGGCAAAGAATAAAGACCTATATACTCTATATGGTACAGTTCTTGGTGATGTTGGTATAAAGATTGTAGATGATTCAGACCATAGTAGAATACGTTTTGAGGTCATACACCCCTCTGCAATAAAAGATGTAGATAGAGATACATTTGGATTTGTAAAAGCCTATCATCTTGAAGAATCACGAATATGGACAAACCCTAATGGCGAAGATGAAGTAGTTGTATTTGAAGAAATTGTAACTAAGAATCAAGATACCATTACATTCAAGACTCTAAAAGATGGAAAACCTTTTGCTTGGAATGGGGTAGACTCTAGTTGGACAAAAGAATATGGCGTAACCCCTTTTATAGCTACTCAACACATTGATGTAGGCTTGAATTGGGGTTGGTCAGAAATGCACGCCGCTAGACCACAGATACAAGAACTTGATGATATTGCATCTCAACTTCACGACCAAATTAGAAAAATGGTTAATCCTATGTGGTTATTCTCAGGAGTACGAAAGCCTAAGACTGATGCTGTTTTTGCAGAAAGCACAGCTACTACAGCACGACCTGAACAACTACGAGAAGAATTTCCTGTATTATTTGGAAGTGAAAAGGCAAGTGCTAAACCCCTTATTGCTAACTTAGATATCAGAGCAGTTCTAGAAACTATTAGGATGCTCATGGATAAGGTAGAAGATGCTTTTCCTGAACTAAAGATGGAACTGTTTGATGCTCCTGGTGAAATATCTGGTAGAGCATTACGTCTGAAAAGACAGCCTGTAGAAACTAAGGGAGAGATTAGACAGGCTACATATAATGCTGATATGGTAAGGGCAAATCAAATTGCTCTGACCCTTGGTGGTATTGCTGGCTATCCAGAGTTTACGGGAATATCTATTAACTCATTCAAAAAAGGCGCATTAGACCACAAAATTATCCAAAAAAGGATGTTCTCAACAGACCCCCTAGATGATTTAGAAATGGAACGGGAATTCTGGCTAACTGCTAAGATGGCAGGTTCAGCGGGTATTCCTATTGATACCTTTTTAGAAACACAGGAGTTCAAGACAAAAGAGAAGATAGAAGAATTTACAAGTAACGAAGCATATAAGAAATTAAGAAAACAAGAAGATGATTTGTTTGAATTTGATTTGACCATCCCTGTTACTACAGGGGATGAAAGTGCTGAAAATGAGCTTAGAAACACATAAAGCAGAAATACAATCTGCGGTACGGGTAAATAGAAAGCTAAGAGCAATGCAGGATGGTATATCTCCATCAAAGCATCCTAGAAATAAACTTACTCAGATTTATAAGACAACTCGTACCGCTATATTCAATAACTTTGAGAACTTACCAGAGTTGAGAAATATTTTATTTCTTTTTTCTTCTACAGTTAGTACAATCGTGCGTCCTCTCATGGAAACATCAGAAGATATTGGGAGAATAGCAGGACTAACTTCTCTTGCTAGAAGAAAGATAGCTACCTCTGGATTGTCTCAGATTGCAAATCCTTCTATTATTACTCCCGCTATCGTGGCAGTAAAACAGATTGCAGATAGTCAAGTAGCACAAACTATAGCTGTAGCAACTATTGGGGGTGATGTTTCAACTGTTATTGGAAATGGTGTCAACAGCGTAGGCTTCTTTTCACAGGGAGTTCTAAACAAACAAATAAATGGCTTTCTTACAGCAGTTACATCGTTATCACAATTGGCATTGTGGGAACAATTTATTGCTGAACAGATTGCAGATGATGTATATTACAAACAAGCAGTAGCGGCAATAGACCAAAACACAACAGAGTGTTGTCTTATTGTCCATGGACAATTCCAACCTATAGATAGTATGTTTGAACTTATAGGTAGTCCCAGGTTCGCAGACCTAATTGAAAATCCCCCTTTTCATTGGAACTGTAGAACAGCAACCGCATTAGTTCATGCGTCAGAAAGGTTTGATAGCTTGACACAAGAAATGATTGATGCGGCGGCAAGTGAACTTGAAGCAAGGGGAGATGATGATTATAGAGTAGAGATACACCCTGCCTTTGCACTATCAGGCAGATAAAATTGAGGTTATGGCCTACCGTTAAAGGTCAGGAGAACATTGATGCCTAAAAAGGACAAAGATGGTAACGTAATAGAAGAAGAAGAAATCGTTGACGACAAAGGCGGCGAAGACGATGATTCTGATTCTGGTTCAGACGGTGAATTTGAACAAAAAGATTTAGATAGAGTTGCGGGTAAATCACGGAAAGAAGGCCATACCGCAGGTCACAATTCAGCCTTAGAAGCCTTTGGTTTTGAAAATGAAGAAGATGGTGTAAAATTCCTTGCAAAAGCACGTAAGGAAGAAGATGCTAAGAAAACTGAATTAGAAAAACTACAGGATAAGGTAGATGGATTGGTCAGTGATAAAGAAGATGCTGAAACTGCCCTTAAAGCAGAAAAGTCTAGTTCTCTAACAGCTAGATTGCGGTCAGCAGTATTGTTAGAAATATCGTCTAATTCAGAACTTAAGGTTCATCCGAAAGCATTGGATGATGTATGGTCTGTTCTTGTAACCGACTACTTAGGTGATGATGGAATCTTTGTTGACGAGAATGGTAAAATACAGGGCGTTGCTACCAGTGTTGAAAAACTACTAAAGGCAAAACCGTATTTTACTTCCACTCCTGATAATAGAGAATCTGATAACAATACCCGCCGAAACAGACGTACCGTAGGCACAGATGGAGAGGATATTTCCGAAGACGACCCCAGATATGGTGGTAAGTCTGAGAGTGTCTTAGGTACTCGACTATAATAAATTTTAGGAGTTATAAATCATGGCAGATATTGCATTAGTAACTGCTAGTGTTCGGGCTATCGTCCCTGACAATACTGAGTTCTTTAACGGTATTGCGAAGGTAGCCATTACCAAAGGTGATATTCTTTTCATAAATACCGATGGTAAGTTGGACTTAGCAGACGCAAGTGCGGCTGGTACGGCGCAAGCTATAGGAGTCGCAACAGAAACAGTTGGAGCAGAGGGCGCACTATCCATTATAAAACGTGGATTGGTTGCTGGCTTTACTGTTTCCGCATTGAACGGGGGAGTTGAAATTTTCTTGTCTGATACTGCGAAGAAACTTGCAGATGCGGCAGGAACAGTTGATAACCCTGTTGGAAGAGTCGTGACAATGAACGACAATCCCGACTTAACTAAGGTTATTTACTTTGACTTTCAATTCACTACTCAATTCACTTAAACCGATAGGTTAGGAGATAATATACAATGGCTAGTATTTTTGGTATGCTTGACCTTGACAGTTCGGACAGAGTGTTTGTTAATACTGTAGGTCAAGAAGTTGTTTACGATGCGGTCAACGAGTTAACAATTCGTTGGAACGCAGAAGTTAATGAAATGATGAGTGTCTTTTTAGAAGCTGACATTGAAATTTTCAAAGAACGCTACTACTTACCTGCGGGTGGGTTTATGGAACGGCGAGGCGTGTTGCAAGTTGCTGGTGCTGTTCAAACGTCTGGAAGTTATGACGTTGCTTACCCGTTAGAAGATTTTGGTGTGCAAATTGCAGGTGATGATATTTCAATGGCCTACATGACACTTCAAGATTTGAATAGGCACTTGCAATCAGTCTTCACACGTGACCTTAACAC
>SDBT01007385.1_pt1 | contig 18079 bp, 15 predicted proteins | sample 2277101 | NCBI WGS metagenome assembly SDBT01 (sample SAMN10404973, study PRJNA504765) | marine sediment metagenome | isolation source: marine sediment core GS10_PC15, 103 cmbsf | place: Arctic Ocean: Southern Knipovich Ridge | collected 2010 | reverse complement strand
CAAGCAGATCAGGCAGGATAAGGGAACATTGTTAGACACCAGGGTGGTGAATGTCTGCTTGAAGATATTCAAAGAAGGATACAAATTACTCGAGAATTAGAGCATCCAACTTCCTGATTAAGAGTCAATTTCTGTTCAATAAAGAGCCAAACAAAGTAGAGCCCTAGGTGGGATTTGTTCCCACATCTTCCTGGCTGAGAATTACTACTGTGTTTAACTATACCCATTCGCGTATTGAATGAGGTGAGTGCAGCAATTCCCTTCTCCTGTGGTTGTAGTCGGTAAAAATCTAAACTTATTTTCTTGGATTCTATATTACACACAGCAGGAGATCACGCCGCTCCGCTCGCGATGGCAGGAATACACGTGTGGTTAAACCTTAGCTCTCTATACCTGCCATTAACAGGCCAAGCCTTTCCGGAGTTGCTTCTTCGCGGTCTATCACGTCCATGATCACTCCCTCAAAAATCACCGCAATCCGATCTGACAATGCTAGAATTTCATCAAGGTCTTCAGAAATCAATAGAGTTGCGGTCCCTTCTTCTCTTTGCTCTAGCAGCCGTAAATGAACATACTCGGTCGCGCCAATATCTAACCCGCGTGTAGGCTGAGCCGCGATCAGTGTGCGTGGTTTTCGGGATAGTTCTCTTGACAAAACCAGTTTCTGGATATTTCCACCAGACAAATTTTTAACCTTGGTTTCTTGAGAGGGAGTCTTTATATTAAAATTTCGGATCATGTTTTCAGAATGGGTTGAGATTGCTTTCAGATTAAGAAATCCTTTACTGGCAAATGGCGCTTGATTGTGCTCGCGCAAGATAAGGTTTTCCGCTACAGTGAATTCTTTGATCACTCCATCTCGCATGCGTTCTTCGGGAATATATGAAAGGTTTTTCCCCATCAATTCTTTTGGAGATTTGCGAGTAACATCTTCTCCTTCCAACAGAATCTGCCCCTCCACAGTTGATCGCAGGCCAGTGATCACCTCAGCTAATTCTTTTTGCCCGTTTCCAGACACTCCAGCCACGCCCAATATTTCCCCCGAATGGACTTCAAGGTTTACATCTTTCAAGGCCGGAGTATCCCGATCGCTTTGAGCGCAAATACCTTTGAGTACAAGCCGCGTTTCAATCGAGTCAATCGTTATTCGCTCTTTCTTCACACCCACTTCACGGCCGACCATCATCAGTGCCAATTTTCTTTTTGTTGCCCCCTCTGCTGGAATCGTTCCAATCATATGGCCGTCCCGAAGCACAGAAATGCGATGGCTGATGTTAAGTACTTCATGAAGTTTATGGGAAATGAAGATCAAGGCGTGTCCATCATCGACCATCTGGCGCATGGTAACAAAGAACCCATTTACCTCTTGAGGGGTGAGTACAGCTGTGGGCTCGTCCAGGATCAATAACGCTGCCCCCCTGTATAAGGCTTTGATGATTTCAACGCGCTGCTGCTGGCCTACGGAGAGCTGCCACACACAAGCATCCGGGTCAACCTGCAGGCTATATATCTCGGCCAATTCCTTAATGCGGGCAGAGACTTTATCTAAATCGGTCAGCAGTCCTCTAGAAGAAGGCAATCCCAGGGCAACGTTTTCTGTAACGGTTAATGATTCAACCAGCATAAAATGCTGATGGATCATTCCAATCCCCAGGTTAATCGAATCAAGCGGCGATTCAATCGTTACTTGCTCTCCATTAAGTTTTATCTGCCCTTCTTCAGGCTGATATAAACCATACAGTATTTTCATTAATGTGCTTTTCCCGGCCCCGTTTTCTCCAAGAAGCGCATGCACCTCACCCGCGTGCACGTCAAAACTAACCTTGTTGTTTGCGATCACGCCAGGAAAACGTTTGGTGATATCGATCATTTCAAGCTGTGAGATTTTCCTATGTCCGGAAGGCAATAATTGGTTTACTGTCATGGCTGATTACATCCTTGGATCTAATTGATGCAGTTAATAATAAAAAAGATAATTGCTAAGGGGGGCAGATCATACTGCCCCCCTGGTAATTAATTTTTATGGAAAAACGGTGATCGAGCCATCAATGATGCCATCGACGGCTGCTTCGGCCGCGGCTTTAACATCATCTGGCAATGCATAGTCAGCATTGAATTCAACTTCGAGACCGCCATTTACGAGCGTGATTTCATAATATTGGCCGCCATATGTGCCGCTCTCAATTAATTCGATCATTTGTTTGAGAAGGACTTCCCAGTGATAAACCTGGTTAGCTACAATAATAGTGGGAGCCAACGAGGTTTGGCTGGATTGGGTGCCAAACCACAGGGCGTCATTTTCTTCAGCGACGCCGATTGCGCCAACTACCATCTGCGCTGTACCAGTCAACACATCCGCTCCAGCGCCAATATGGGTCTGGGCAGCTTCAGAAGCCAAAGCCACATCGGAAAACGAGCCGATCCAGTTGGTGTTTACTTTAGCATCCGCATCGGCTGCGGCAACACCTGCCGCAAATCCATCTACATACAATTTGGCATCTCCGGTTTCGATCGGTCCAACAACACCGATGACACCACTATCAGACAGCATGGCAGCCATGATACCATTTACATAACCGCCTTCTTCTGATTTCGCTTCATAGGCAAACACGTTGGGCATACCAAAGGTATCTACCGTGGTGCCCCAAGCAAAACTGGTCTCCAGAAAATCCGGAGCGATTTCCTGCAATGAACTGCCGTACTGCGAGCCGTGAGCGATGACCAGGTCAAATCCTTGGCTGGCATAGTCGCGAATGGCAGCGGCCGCATCATCAACTACAAACATGCCTTCTGAGTATACAATCTCAAAATTGTCAGCCCCGCGTTCTTCTTGAATAACTACAAGGGCACCATACATGCTTTGGCTGAAAGCCAGGTCGGTGATGGCGCTGGGCATAATAACAGCCACGCGGAAGGGTTCGGCTGCTTCAACAACTTCGGCTTCTTCAACAACTTCGGCTTCTTGACCACCACAGGCGGCCACGAGCAAGGCTACGAGCAACAACATAATTAGGGTTTTGCGTAACTTTTTCATCATTTCCTCTCCAATCAGTAGTTTTTAAAAATAAGTGTGACTTGACGTGATAAAGTTTTTTCTAACTAGGCTTTCACCTCCTCTCAAAAATATTAATGACCTCGTTCAAATGGTTTTGTTAAAGCTGAGGGTGGCCGGACGCGCTGCACAGAAACAATCAGAGCAAGAATAGTTAGCACATAAGGCATCATCACTGCAAAATCAGAAGGGATGGGAATATTTAAAACTTGTACCCAAAGTTGCAGCGAGTTCACCATGGAAAACAATAAAGCGCCCCCCATCACCATCCAGGGACGCCAGCCGCCAAAATAAACTAAAGCAATGGCAATAAATCCCAGTCCACTGGTCATGTTCTGTTGAAATACGTTCAGCAGGGCAATCGATAATGAAGCGCCTGCAATTCCAGACATGATCCCCCCCAAAGCAACAGCAAAGTAGCGCACTTTACTCACACTCACGCCGAGCGAATCAGCTGCTTGGGGAGACTCGCCGACGGCCTTGATTTTGAGCCCCAGGGTAGTCTTGTTTAGCACAAACCATGAAGCGAAAACTATGAAATATGCGCCATATACGAGGATATTTTGGTTGAAGAAGATCTCTCCGATAATAGGAATATCGCTCAACCACGGTATGTATACAGGTTTAAAACCGCTTACTGTTTCAACCGTTCCCAGTAATTTTTGGAAGAGCAGATCGCTCATCCCCAATCCAAACAAATAAAATCCAATCCCGCTGATCCCCTGTTCAGCCTGCAGATTGATGCTGACAAAAGCCATCGCGAGCCCCATCAGCAGACCTGTGATGATTGCCGCCAGCATGCCGAACCACAAATTACCTGTGGTGAAGGTGACATAGAAAGCCGCAAAAGCTCCTAACAGCATCTGTCCTTCTACACCCAGATTTAATACACCACTTCTTTGGCTAAAAGTTTCTCCCATCGAAGCATATAAATATGGCGTAGCTAAGCGTATTCCTGAGGATAAAATCCCAACCAGCACCGCTTTAGTAAAAAATTGTTCGATCATGACTCAGTCTCCGCTTTTGCTTTCTTTTTAAGGTCTGGGGGAGGTTTCTCTTTTTTCTGCTCTATTGTTGCTTCTGTCAGGCGTTTTTGCTCCCTGCGGCGGCGCCAGATATCACTGCTGACCACAAAAATAACCACCAGGCCGTTAAGCGCTGTGATCAGCGCAGAGGGAACCTGCACAACCCGCTGTAATTTATTTGCTCCCACCAGTAAAGCGCCAAACAAGAATGCTGCTGGGATTGTACCCAGGGGGTGCAGTTGTCCAAAGAGCGCCGCCACAATTCCATTGAACCCGGCGCTGCCGGTAAAACCAGTAGCTGAGCCATCAGTGATCATGCGATGATTTACACCAAACACCTTAATAGCGCCAGCCAAACCGGCAAAAGCTCCGCTGAACAATAAGGCTAATACGATTTGTTTTTTGACATTAATGCCCGCATAGCGAGAAGCATGTGGGTTCTGGCCCACAGCCCTGATGCGGTAGCCGAGCGTTGTTCGCCAGAGCAAGATATAAACCAAAAAAGCTAGAATAATAGCGATTAAAGCGCCAAGATGTAAACGCGTGGGCACTAAACGCGGCAAATCAAATGCTTTGGCTAACCGGGCGGTCTGCGGGATTTTGGATGCTTTGGATGCCTGCACTGGATCGATCATTGGACCGCTGAGCAGGAAGTTCATTAACTGTACTGCAATCGCGTTCATCATGATCGTGCTCAGGAGTTCACTCGCATTGAAATAAGCTTTTAATGCTCCTGGGATCCCGCCCCAAATCGCCCCGCCTAAAAAACCTGCCAGTATAGCCATGGGGATCATCAGTATCCCCGGCCAATCGGGGAAAGCCAATCCAAGCGCGGTAGCTATCAAAGCGCCAATGATCATCTGGCCCTCACCACCGAGGTTGATCACATTTCCCCGGAAAGAAATACAGATTCCAAGGCCGATCAACAATAATGGGGTTGCTTTTACGACCGTGTCTGCCAGCGCGTTAGCACTACCGAAGGCGCCATCGATGAGAGCGCTAAAAGCTTCAAGTGGATTTGCCCCAAGGATTACCAACATTAGTGCGCCAAATGCCAATGCTGCCAGGGCAGCAATGAAAGGCAATAATCCATCAGCCAGTTTTGATGCCGAATCAGAACGAAGCCATTTTTTCATTGATTGACCTTCATGGTAAAACTATTTTGTTGATATGAAATATTACCTAAAATTTCATTCATCGTTTTAATAAAATTATAATCCTTTACCAAGAGCTTTGAAGTTACATAATCATGACATTAATAGTGTTTTAGATCATGTTTGTGATCACTTGGTGGTGGGGATGATTTCTTGCATCTTATTTGTCATCGCGCAACATACCACTCCTTTGTAATTATTTTCACAAATTTATCGATATACTTCGAAAATTGTATCGCGAACCTTTTTATAGTCTGTATCAGACGCAAAACGAGTAATTTGGGAACCATTATTCAATGCAATGGTTTGGCCGTGCGAATCTCCAACTTCAGCGATCACATCGACACCATCATAGGTCCAGGTGAAATGTTCTGGATTAGTGACTGCTGCAGCCGCTACAATATCCCAGATTTTGAAGCCGCTGCCGCCCCACCAACTTAATTGTTGTTCCCATAGTTGAGAAAGCACCTGCAGGGCAGGGTCATCATTTTCTCTAATCTTTGCATGATGTATAGCGTTGATCATAAAATCATCTGAACCATCCAGCGGGACAATCGATAAGGAAACTCCTGAATTAAAAACTATCTTAGCCGCTAACGGGTCCACAAAAATATTCCACTCCGCCACCTTATTATTCCCAAATCCAGAACCTTCGGATAAATTACCACTTACATTGAATGCGCCGCCCATGATTACAATTTGAGAGATATTATCAGCAATACTTGCATCTTCCTGCAGTGCCAGAGCCATGTCAGTCTGCGCGCCGGTGACGAGAATTGTCACTTTTTCTGGAGAGTTATTAACTAAATCAATTATCAATTCATAGCCAACAGCCGCATCATATTCATCGGTTTTTGCTGGCAAATCTAACCCCCAGAAATTATCAGCGCCACTTCTCCAACCTGCGGGAAATTCATTTGGGTTCGGGTCGACGGGTGTTTCCGATCCAATTGCGATGGCCGCATCGTCGTAATCTAAAACATCATACAAGAACACCTGCCATTCATCGACTGATTGTGTCGGATGCTGCTCGCCATAACTTTGGATGACACCAATCAATTCGATATAGGGATGTTTTGCAATGTATACCAAAGTCGCGATGTCATCAGGGGCTCCATCATGAGAAAAGATAAGCGGTATCTTCTCATTGAGAGTACTCGTAATAATCCCCTCTTTTTGTTCAGGGGCGCTGGTGGTTAATGATTCTTCTTCCTCAATTTCATTTTTCGTAATGGCGCACCCGATGACTAAGCTGAGCAATAATAACGTACAAATAAGAACTATCGATGACTTATTCAAAATTCCTCATATCTCTTGTGGACATACATTTAAATCTATTATATCTGGATAAGTTAACCCATTAAATATTCTGATTCTGATGATAAACAGCAGAATTTGTTGCTCTTTTCTTGATAGGTAGGGAGCAAGAAACTCAGCCTAAAGTGGTAATCTGCCGATAAACCTGAATAGCAGGAGTTTTGTTCATGGTGTTAGGAAGTATTTTCTTTGGTACGCGGTTTCAGCAGCAGTGCGCCAATTACCAGTAAATATCCGCTGTAGGCAATGGTTTCTGTCAGGGAGGGGTTGCCGTTATAACCAAACAATGCCTTCAGGAATAAACCGATGTTGGATTTATCGTTGATCAAGTGGTTAATGTTCCATACTTCCTCGATCATCGGATGGATCAGTCCGGCTTCATTTAGTTCATGCACGCCGTATCCCACCAATCCGGCGGCGAATAACAGCAGCAATATGTTTGTGATGCGGAAAAATTGTCTGATGTCCAGCTGGCTGACGGATTTGAAAATTGCCCATCCCGCGGCGAGGGCGGTTATCAGGCCCAATGCCGCTCCGATTAGAATTTGGCTGCCTCCGGATGAGATTTGCGCGGCCAGGAGGAAAAGAACCAGTTCGATCCCTTCCCGCACTACTGCTAGAAATGCGACGGAAAATAGTGCGGTGCCTTTACCCTGGGAAATGGCGGCCGCGGTTTGCTTTTCAATTTGTGCGGTGCGTTTCTGACCGTTTAACCATAAGATGACCCATGTCAGCATCGCAGCGGCTGCCAGCAGGGTTAATCCTTCAAACAGTTCTTCAGAACGTCCCTCGAGGTGGAAGCCGAGAGTGAATAATATACCTGCCGCGGCCGCGCTGGTTACTACCGCCGCAAAGACACCGCGCCAGACAGCAGGCCGAAGGCTGCCTGCGCGTACTTTATCTAAATAACTCAGGACAACACCAATGATAAGCGCTGCCTCCAACCCCTCACGAAGGGCAATTAAAAAACTTGCGATCATTTGGCTCCAATATAATAATTAGAATAATGTCATAATTATAATATATAAAGAAGTTATTAAGAGAATATATGATCTATGAAAAACATTAATATGAATGATCTCAAGTGTGAGACATGATCGCTAGCAACATATCCACGATCAGCTATTTATTAACCCAGCGGAAAGGAAGCGGCGCGCGAAACACTGCTCGGCGCATTTTATATTTCGGGTAACCCAAAGTGATCACCATTTGTATCTCTCGATCATCCGGGATGTGAAGGATATCTTTCCCCAGTTCTTTATCCATGACCATGCCAGCAATAAAATAACCGATCTGGCACGTCGCGAGGTTCATTTGTGCAGCCGCGAGCTGCATGGAATAGCCGGAGATAACCGCATCATCACGCCCAAATTGTGAAGGTGGAGTTATCGCTGCTAAAACAACCGGAGCGCCGAAAAAGATGGGATCCTCTCCTTTTTTAAATCGTCTTCCCAGATGTTCAAAGGTCTTCGCTTGCATAAGCGTACCTTTTTTCTCCTGTGCGTCGGTCTTAGGCGTGATGAATTTCCTCAGGTCTTCAGCGCCTTTTACCAGCACATTAACTGTTCTTTCGCTCAATAAAGAAATCGTTTCTGTGACATCAACCGCCACCCAGGAGACCGCCTGCCGGTTCCCACCGGATGGCGACCAGCGTGTAAGGTTTACCAGACTCTCAACTTTCTCTCGTTCAACGCGTTTATTCTGATATACGCGGATGGACCGCCTTGCTCTGAAATAACCGATTAATTTTTCAAGATCATTTTCTAATCTCTCAATCATCGGGCAATCCTCTAAAGAAAAACTGCTGTGGGATATGGCGTCGACAGGACAGACCGCGACGCACTGCCCACACTCCCAGCAGCGGCTTGGCGATAAAACCTTTGCTTTCTTATTCTCGAACGTATAAACCTGCGTCACGCTGCAATATGTGACGCAGGCCTCACAACCAGTGCATTTATCTTGATCTATTCTGATCTCCGCCATCTCATATCCTTTGTAAAAAATTAACATCTGAATGATACCCTAACAAACTGATCAAAAACCAGTCTCTTGGAGGTTTTTATTTTCGTTTTTGAAAATGGGGCTATTCAGCAGCTACCAGAATATGGCTGTGGTTGACAGCCAGTTATTACCGCCTAACAATTATCTCTAATGTTCAGTGAGAGGTGATATTAAGAATCGTACTAATAATGAACAGCCCAGCGTACACAAATCACAGAGGGCGGCTGATCAGGGCCAGCGGCCACCAGTAGAACATGACTGTGCCCAAATAGAGAGTCACATACGGGAACAAGATCGATAAAACCAATGGGTTGCGCCAGGGGATCTGCTTGATATAGTCAATATAATACCCATATGTCGCGTAGATCAGGAACAAAAAGCCGCCAAACCAGAACGACCACGATTTCCCGCCCAGCAGCAATACTATGCTGATCACAACGGCGGGGATGCTCAATGCGTACACGATCCATCCATACTTCACCGTGTAGCTCTCGAAGAACTGTTTGCGCACCGCGAAATGGATGATCAGGACAATTTGAAAGAAAAATACCCACATGACAAACAATGTATCTCGTTTATCTAAGCCAAACATCACATCTCTCCTATTCAAATACGTTAATCGCCACAATAACAAATCAGCAACGTGCCACCCAGTAGGCAGAAGGATAAATTTCTTAATAGACTCTCTACGTTTAGAGGGATTGTACTCTCAAACATTGAGAATTTCTGGATGATTTTCACCCGATAAGAATATTCAATTTTAAAAAATAATAAGAATATCTAATGGCTTTTTATTAAAAATCTCCTTAGATAAAAGTATATAATTTAAGGAGATTATATTTTCCCACATAATTGGAGGTTTAAACGATATTGCATGAAGGAGGAAATATACTCATTTATTTTTCTGCCCCATTATTCAACCATGGGGAGATATCATACAATCTGAAGCTAACTGAGAAGTTAGAAAAAGCAGGATTTTTTGTTTTCCTACCTCAAAGAGACGGCATTGAAACACAAGTATTGTTAAAAGAAAAAACGCGAGAGGAAGTGCAAAAAGATATATCTAAATTTGACAGTTCAAAAGTTCTAGAAGCTGATATTTTCCTGATCATACTGGACGGCCGTGTACCAGATGAGGGGGCCTGCGTAGAATTAGGTATCGCATATGCCCAGAAACTTCTAACAAAACCAAATAAACTTCTCATTGGAATAAAAACTGACAGCCGCGCAGCATTTATTGAAGATCCTTTAAACGCAATGATTTTTGGTTCTCTAAACTGCCTAGTGTCGAATGAAGAAGACTTGATCAGCGCACTCAAGGATTACCGGGACTATCAGGTGAAAGATTAGAGTTATTCGCTGTTGAAAAACTGGATATTTGATAATATATCTAAGGACGAATGGAAAGGAAAGAAAAACACTGATGAAACAATGGTATGAACATTTATATGAGGATTTTACAGCTTATAGTCAAGAACCCTATACCCAGAACACCAAGGCAGAGGTGGATTTTATTGAGCATAAACTTGACCATGATCACTCGAAACGAATTTTGGATGTGGGGTGTGGCAACGGCCGCCACACCTTGGAGTTAGCCCGAAGAGGGTATGTGGTTGTGGGAATTGACTTATCCGAGTCGATGTTGACGCAAGGGCGCCGGATAGCGAAAGCTGAAAATCTTAATGTGGATCTGATCCAATTTGACGCACGGGAGTTAAAGTATCAAAAAGAGTTCGATGCTGCCATCATGCTGTGTGAGGGTGCATTCTCATTGATGGAAGAGGATCAGATGGATCGTTTGATCCTTGTCAACATATATCGTGCTCTTCGCGCCAAGGGGAAACTGATCCTGACCGCGCCTAACGCAGTCCATATGCTCACTCAGCAGTCAGATATATCTTTTAACCCGATCACATTTCGAGAGACATTCAAACTGGAAAAGACTATTCCAGATGGAAGAAAGAAGATGCTTGATTGTACCCAGCGCTACTACACCTGCCCAGAATTGAACTGGCTGCTAAGGCAAGTTGGCTTTAAAACTGTAGAGTTTTTCGCCTGCACAAAAGCTGGCTATGACCACGATGCGAAACCTGATAAAAAGCAGTTTGAGCTGGGAGCAATCGCGGTAAAGTAACCACACCTATCCTAGAACATCGGCCCCACTTAGCCCTGCTTCAGGGGGTGTTTTTTGCCGTTAATTGTTAAAAATTGGTGTTGGCAGCATATTGATTTCTGTACCGCCAACACTTTTTATCTTTAAACCTTGTTTTTCACTAATCTGTTTCAGGGGTAATGATTGTCTCAAAGGGTGCTGTCAATTCGCAAACCGAAAAATCATCAAACTCAGTAATTCGATCAGGATCGAAGTAATCTGCATCGAGGAAGAAAGTCGCTGGGTCTAATGGTTGTTTGTCCTGCCACGAGACGCGATTTACCCAGTCAGTCCAAATCTCATAAACACCATTGAATGTGGAAATTTCAATTGTATGCCACTCTCCATCCCCTATAAAACCATCGAATGAAACCTGTTCACTCTCATCTACCTCTAATGCGGTCGGAAACAGTAAAGAAATTTTAGTAGGCTATGAAATGTCAGCCGAGATGCAGTAGGATATCACTGCCGAGTAAGCAGCTAAAAGATATCGAAACTCATCTGAAATAATTAACGCGTCAGTCACTAATAAATCGCAAAAATTTCTAGACAATAGATGATGTTTAGCTGCTATTGTTTTTTTCAGAGTACTCTTGCAGGGCTCTTGATTGAGCTTGCAAATTATCAACCGGGGTGCGATCCGGAATTTCGCAGCCAGCCCGCGCTGGAACTATTAACTCCGCCCTGCTGGGGTGCCGCCCAAGATAGGACCAGCATGTCCTCGTTTTGCTCGGAAGGTGCGGGGGCGGCAGTTTTTTAATATTGAAGCCGCAACCATCGAAATCGTATATTCTCAATTCTAACAAAAGATTTACACATGGAGTAAAATTATAGGATAGACTAAATTGCTTGATAAACAGAAGTTCTGATACAAAGAGTATTTTTTGATTTGGGACCCATGATTAACTAGGCAAAATATGTTAGGAAAGGAGTTCCAAATTATGTCTGAAAAAGAACAAGGTACGGTCAAATGGTTTAATGGTAGCAAAGGCTACGGTTTCATTGAACGTGAACAGGGCGAAGATGTATTCGTTCACTTCAACGCCATCGTTGCTGATGGTTATCGCAATCTGGAAGAAGGCCAGCGTGTAGAGTTTACTGTTACGCAAAGCGAAAAAGGTCCGCAAGCAGAAGACGTTGTCGTTATCTAAAACGGCTTACTAATAAAATTAAAACCAAAACGGGTCAGCATGTTTTGCTGACCCGTTTTTATCTTTTATTAAGGGGTATCAGTTATCTCTGGTATGCTCGTTGTCGTGCCTGGGAATGTGAGCTTCGGCTGCCGCGCGATTTTGCTTTCCGGGGGTTCTTTGGATATTCAGGCTGAGGTATTTCGTAATCAAAACCCGGGAGCGTTTTCCGCGGCAGTTCTTGCTTCATGATCTTCTCTATTTTTCTTACCAACGCATTATCGTCCGGTGTGAGCAAGGTAAAGGCTTCCCCTGTTCGCTTGGCCCTCCCGGTGCGCCCGATCCGGTGAATGTACGCATCGGCAGTATCCGGCATATCGTAATTGATCACGTGTGAAATACGGTCAATGTCCAGACCACGCGCCGCAATGTCTGTTGCCACCATGATTTGGTACATGCCCTGCTTGAATCCTCTCAGGGCTGCGGTGCGCTGATTTTGAGTGCGGTCACCATGTAAACTGGTCACCTTATAATCGGTGCGTGCCAATTGTTTTGCCAACCGCCGGGCGCGGTGTTTCGTGCGAGTGAAGACCAGCACCGATTTGGTATCTGTTTGTTTGAGCAATTTGAGCAGCAGTTTCCTTTTCAGGTGCTGCGGTACTGGATAAAGCGTATGGGCAACCGTGTGAACAGGACGGGTAAGCCCAATCATGACCCGTTTCGGTTGGTGCAGGGTCTTGACTGCCAGGCGCTCAATCTCTTTGGGAAAAGTAGCAGAAAATAACATCGTTTGCCGCCGTGCGGGTACATGCTTGAGGATACGTTTAATGTCCGGTAAGAAACCCATATCGAGCATTCGGTCGGCTTCATCTAACACTAAAATTTCCACCTCCCACAGTTTGGCATGTTTCTTTTGGATATGATCCAACAGCCGCCCCGGGCAGGCTACCACAATTTCCACGCCGCGACGCAGCGCCTCAATTTGTTTGGCCGCCCCAACGCCGCCGTAAACGGTCACGCTGCGGATGTTTGTCCCGCGGCTCAGACTGCCTATGACTTGATGAATTTGTTCAGCCAGCTCGCGGGTTGGCGTAATGATCAATGCCCGCGTTCGCCTGCGTGGGCCTGTGAGCAGTTTGTGCAGGATCGGCAGAACAAAAGCCGCTGTCTTACCCGTGCCTGTTTGGGCAGTACCGATCAGGTCATGCCCGGCCAGGGCGAGGGGAATTGCCGATATCTGGATCGGTGTGGGTGTGTGAAAACCCGCATGGCTGATACCTGCGTCCAAACGGGCATCAAGATTGAACTGATTGAAATTCATAATAAAATTATTCCTGATTCTAGAAGTCAAGCGGATGTTAGGGGGATCGAGCGGCGCTCAAAAAGTAACAGCGGCAGAGACTGCTGGTTGATTTTTTTTAACAGGCATAAAGATAACCGATAGTTGCCTGCTTGTCAAGCAGCCCGAAAACCTGCAAGGCAGGATGCTATGGTTTCCCTCTTAGTTATGTGTGATCGCGAGGCGTGCAATTCTCCAGTGAATATTTGTAAGGTTTTTTCAAGCGAGTGTGGCGTGAAGTGAGGATGTGCAGTCGCTGTGGCGATCTCCTTTGCTAAACGGTTCAAATGAATACTCACAGTTGAAAGATTTCGAAACTTATCTGAAATAAATAACGCGTCAGTTACCAATAAATTGTAAAAGAATACTAGACAATAGATACTGTTTAGCCCCGATTGTTTTTATTAGAATATTCTTGCAGGGCTCTTGATTGAGCATGCAAATTATCAGCCGGGGTGTGATCCGGAATTTCGCAGCCAGCCGCGCTGAAACTATTAACCCCGCCCTGCTGGAGTGCCTTGATCGTTGCTTGGTAGATATCATCTGGTGTCCCTTGCAGCATGACTGCGACTGGATCAAAATTACCGTTAAAGGAAACTTGATCGCCAAATTGTTTGCCAGCTTGCCCCATATCAACCATCCAGTCTAGGTCGATTATATCTGCACTACTCTTGACCATATCAGAGACAATTTTGTTGGTATCACCACAGATGTGTAAGCGGGTAAGCCCACCGGCAGTATGGACTGCTTCAAAGATTTTCTGCTCATAAGGAAGAGCAAAACGTCGATACATCGCTGGTGAAATTTGAGAAGCGGCCGCATCTCCTAATCCGATGATATCAGCACCCGCTTCAATTTGGGCGAGTGCAAATTTCACAGCAACCTGACCACAAATCTCTAATAACTCCTCTGCCCATTCTGGGCGTTGAATTAAGTCCATCAAAAAATTAGTCATACCGCGTAAATCAACGGCTTCAGCAAGGGATCCTTCTACCCAGCCCATAATAGGTACTTCTCCGCCTACTTGTTCCCGAAATAAACGGATCGCTTCCACGCGGTCACTCATCCGGCGGCCTGTAGCAGGCTCAGGCGGTTGAAGCTTGAGCAGGTCTTCAGGAGTAGCGATCAGAGGGGTATGGTTGGTTGGCAAACTATCTTTAGGAAATTCTACGTCCAGTCCAAAATCAGCAGCTTCGCGATAGGGATCAGAAATGGCTTGGACAATATCCACATTAAAATCATTTAATACAGCTAAATTTGCATCTACTAAAACTCGACAATCCTGGTAGTAATCAGAAAGAGGTTTCCCGATATGATGGGCGGCAAAGGTCATAAAGATATCGAAATTAGGTGGCCTATCTACTGCCTCACCTTGCAAGCGTTTTTTCATTCTATCTAGAGAGTTCATGCTGAAAATGGTCTCCTTATTCCTATTATCATTGTAATAACGTAAGGGTCTAGCAGAAAATTAGCAACAGACAGCCCAAAATAGGGCTATCTAATTATAAATGACGCCATAGGAATCAAGATTCCCTGTCTTAAAATTAGGAGGATTTGATGGTTTGCATAGAGTCTTTTTCCCTATATAACTCTTTCAATTAGTATGTACAGGTCAGACGACAGCATATTTTACTAACCTTGAAAAAATCCCAATTACAGGATTTAAAACCTGAACATATCCAATAAATATTGAACTTGATAAACAAGAAAGAATTTGGCTTAAGAACAGTTCAACATATTCATTCTGTCATTCATCGAACTTTGGTTCAAACAGTCAAATTGGGATTGGTCTTAAGAAATTCAGATAATACAACTACTTCTCCCAAACCAAAACTGAAGGAGATGCAATTCCTGGATGAAAACCAGGTACAGTAATTACTTTTCCAGGTAGGAATGACCGGTTTTTTGCTCTCTGACATCTAGCAATTGCACCTGATAAGCAATAGGGAGATTTGCTCGAGCAAAAGTGATCGGATACCCCCAAAAAATCTGGAATCCAAACATTTCTCAGGGGCTTGCAATAATCCAGTGAATATTTGGTAGGTCTTTTCTATAGCAATGTGGAGCTCTCTTTCTCTTATGTTTAATGAACTTATATTAAACTAAATACTAAGGTAATTCAGTAATGAGTTGGGATTGAAGTTGTAACCCCTGCCTGCTTGCTGCGCAATCACCTTTCCCCTTTTTATCTGTAAGGTCTTTTTTCCAAAGGGTTTGTTATGCAGCGTGAAACTGCCTAGTAGGGCAGCTTTGCCTGCCGCAATATGGTTTTCCATACGTATTTGTTGATAATCTTAAATACTGAATAATTTTCCCGGACGCAAAACATATAGTATTATGCATATATATCTGTTAAACTAATAGTTAGGCAGAATAATGCATGTTTGATTCTCAAAATATTTTCTTGTTTATTACTCTAATTCGTTATAAAGTAGGTTTTTTGATCTTTTGATTGGAGCTAGATATGCAACTCCTCCGTTTCAATGTTAAGAATTTGTTCAATAGATTTGATCATGATATTACTTTTACGAAAGGAAGCGGAGAGCAAAAAATCCTTCCTTTACCTGATGCATCAGGACCTTCTGTTGTTATCCTTCATGGTCCTAATGGCGTTGGAAAAACAACGGTACTACGTATGATTGATGGGCTCCTTCGGTTGGATTTCGGCGTATTCAGAGCGGTTCCTTTTTCACATTGTTTTCTTGAATTCAATACAGGAGATAAGATTTCCGTATCTCTCCTCTCAGAAGATCAACCCTCCCCTCTGGTTGTTAATTTCAAAGATATGGAAGTTCACTTACATCCCATTAGGTCAGGTGCAAATACCGAAGATGATATTTTGTTGGTTGATAAATTTCGAGAGGAATATTTTTCTGCAGTAGAATCCATCAATTTCTCTCTGCTTGATGCAGATCGATTTCTGGAGCGGAATTTGGGTGAAGGATATAATGATTTGATTAGGTTGCGTTATGGGTTGACTGATGAAGATCCTTTATTGGCAAGGCATTCCAGCGCTAAGGTCACCCAGTCACTAAGGCGGGAATTCCTACGTTCTTCTAGCAATGCTGATACTGATCCCTTGGCAAGAAAAGTACGCAGTTTCATTAATCGGGCACAAGTAGATTACCAAATTTTTTTTACTGTTCGTGAACCGGATCTCTTTGCACGAATTCTAAGCCAGATGGAAAAAACTGAGACTTCCCAAGTAGACCCATCCAACCTCCGATCTCGATTAAAAATGATTAAAAATCTTGATGAAAAATATATCCGATTTGGTTTATCTACTGATAGATGGAATTTCGAGCAACTTAACGAAAAATTATCAGATAGTTCTACTTCTGAACCCGCCTTGAATGTGATTGGTGCATATGTCGAGGTTCTCGAATCACGGGCTAATGAGCGGAGTGGTATTGCTCACCGCTTAGATACCTTTGAGGAACTAATGGCTGAATTTTTTTCTGGGATTAACATCAAGATGCATAACAAAGATGGTTATCATATTAAAACCAACGACGGAGAACGTATTCACGAGGGCCAATTAAGCTCAGGCGAATATCATTTGCTTTACCTCATGGTTACAGCATTAACAACAAGACGTAGAGGTACAGTGATTGCTATCGATGAGCCAGAGTTATCTATGCATATTGAGTGGCAAAGAAAGCTTATTAGCGGTTTGATCAAGTGTTCGTCGGGAGCTGAACCTCAATTTATTCTTGCTACTCACTCACCCGATTTAGTGGCTGAGTATAGAGAGTCAATAGTTTGGCTAGGTGGGAAAAAATAGTTAAATGAATGGGTTACGCCGTACACCGGAAGCGATCATTACGGCTCATAAGATGGACCCTGATCGGCGTGAATTATATGTTGAAGGGAATTCAGACAGATTATTTTTCAAGTGGCTAGTTGGAAACGATTCCAATCCAAACTCGATCATTAAAGAAATTAGTGAAGTTGAAATAAAAGGTCCAGTTGAAGGTGGGGAGCGATCTAGAGTATTGATTCTTGCAAATAAGCTTAATGGTAAGGTGGATTATGTGAGGATGTTCATTGATGCTGACTTTGATCGTTTATTATCTAGAGTGGATTCTATTCCAGAGATTGTTTGGCTATCAGATGGAAGAGATCTTGAATCCTATTTCTTAAGATATGATTGTTTTGAAAAATTTGTGACTTTATCTCTTTGCACTGATGTATTCTCTGGCATTGATGTACTTAATTCACTGATAACTCATTGCAGGAAATTAGGATTTCTTAGGTTGTATTCAGAAAAAAAGGATCTAAAGTTGCCGTTCCAAAATACTAATTTGCACCGACATTTAAATTTCAGTCATGGAGAATTTACATTTGAATTTGAAGCCTATATTCGTTCTCTAATTGGGAAAGTTGGTTTAAGTCAATCAGAACATAGTTTGGTAAATCGGATAAGTAAATTTATAAAACATCATTCAGAAATAATTGATACTGAAATAATTCATGGTCATGACTTCACTTGTTTCATAGGTGAAGTTTTAAGCTCTTTTAGTATTAACAGAAATGCATCCAGATGTGTTTTTCGACCAACTTTTGAGAGAAGATTTTCAATAGAGTATCAAACTCTTACAGAAGTATTAAGTTTTCTTTGCAATTAATTACCTGATTAATTTGAAGTATTTTTATATTTTATGAAATTAATATTTACTAAAATTTATCTCATATCCTATGATTAAAAACTAATGAACTTGGCACTATAAACAGATATCTATTTGTAAAAACATTTATTTGTTAAGTTATTAATATTAGATTATTTTTTTATTTGTTAATTCAGACATTTAGTGCAACGGATGAGGAGATAAAATCATTCGTATGCAAAAAGGAAAATATAAACGCCTAACAAATACAGAACGGGAAGAAATTAGTCGATGCTTAGCAA
>SDBT01007384.1_pt1 | contig 18079 bp, 16 predicted proteins | sample 2277101 | NCBI WGS metagenome assembly SDBT01 (sample SAMN10404973, study PRJNA504765) | marine sediment metagenome | isolation source: marine sediment core GS10_PC15, 103 cmbsf | place: Arctic Ocean: Southern Knipovich Ridge | collected 2010 | reverse complement strand
CTACTCCCCCATCCCTTCGACAGGCTCAGGACAGGCAAGGGGGAGGAAACTGTATGGTACTCTCCCATCCCTTCGACAAGCTCAGGACAGGCCCTTTCCCAAGTAAGGCCGAGGGGCTCAGGATAAGATTCCCCTCCCCTGGTGGGAGGGGATTAAGGGGAGGGGGATAGAAAAAATGCTACAACGCAAATTCCTCATTAGACATTTCCCTTGACACTTAATTAGATATGGTGGCGCTCCTTAGGAGTCATCCATTTCCGTCCTTCCCTGATTCCACATTCCAAATATAAAGGACTTTATCACCGGCGAGAATTTTGAGGTCCCCTCAACCATTCGGTTCCTCTGAGAAGTTTGTCTTTCCCATTAGCCTTGCCAATTGACAAAATACCTGCTAATGTTAGATAAGAAAGGGAAAGAAGAGGGGGTAGAGCTTGACTTGAAACTTGACTGAAACTTTTAGAAGAAAGTCTTTAACCGTGATCCTATCTTAAGTTTCATGTCGGCAGGCTGTTGCCCAAACCCTGAAAACGTAAAAAAACACCTTCTTAATAGTATAAGATGACGGCAAAATGTAGGTATTAAGCTTATTTTACCCGGTTTTTTTCGATATTTTTAATGTTTTTTTGGTAAATAATTGTTTGGGCAACAGCCTGTCAAGCTCTGACCCTGAACCGAGATGTCCATCGGAGGGGAATAAGGGGGGATTATAAGGAGGTTGTTGAAGATGCCTACTCGACTAAAAGACGAAGGTATGCGGCAAATAATATTAAAGATAGCCGCAAAGATTAAAGAAGCATATTCTCCTGAAAAAATTATCCTTTTTGGCTCTTATGCGTATGGAAATCCTACAAGAGGTAGCGACATCGATCTTCTGATTGTAAAGAATACGAAAGATAGAGTTATAGACAGAATGGTTCAAATATACAAAATTATAGATATAAGAAAAATAGACCTATCCCCTTTTGTTGTTACTCCCGAAGAACTAAAGCAGCGGCTTGAGATGGGTGACCATTTCTTTAAAGAAATTTTATCTAACGGGGTCGTGCTTTATGAAAAATAAGGAATCAAGATTGCCTGATGATTGGTTTAATATAGCTGATAAAGACTTAAAGCGGGTAGAGATAATGCTAAATGCGGATGACCTTATTGATGCCGGTGTCCATCTTCAGCAAGCAGTAGAGAAATATTTGAAGGGCTATCTGCTATCAAAAGGTTGGGAGTTAGAAAAGACGCATAACTTAGTAACATTGATTGATTATACAGTTGAATATGAGCCCTCTTTTGAAGTATTCCGTGAAATATGTCAGCGGGTAACTACATATTATACTATTGACCGTTACCCTTTCTTTGTAAGATCGGAAGTCTCAGAAAAAGAAATACGAGAAGGACTAAAAAAGGCCAAAGAATTGAAGAATAAAATACTGGGCGGCAAAGGGGTCCGCCCCGGACATTAGACATTTCCCTTGACACTTAATTAGATATGGTGGCGCTCCTTAGGAGTCATCAATTTCCGTCCTTCCCTGATTCCACATTGCAAATATAAAGGACTTTATCACCGGCGAGAATTTTGAGGTCCCCTCAACCATTCGGTTCCTCTGAGAAGTTTGTCTTTCCCATTAGCCTTGCCAATTAAAAAAATACCTGCTAAGAGGTCGTGGTGTCAGGTCTCAACATTTGACAAAATTATTTAATTTTTTATATAAAACATTCCAGATCACAAAAAACTGGGGAAGTTTTTTTATTTCACGCCCTCTTAGAATAGAATATCCGGAGGCCTTTTATCATATCATTTCTCGCGGTAATGAGAGACGAGATATATTTAAGAGTGAAAATTGGGGGCGAGGATTATTTTTACATTATTATTTCGGTAAAGAGGGGTGATTAAAGGAGGAAAACCTATGAAGTTAACAGAGTGTCCTTTGTGCGGTTCGAGAAAACTTAGGTCCAGGACTGGAGGATATCCAGCAAAAATAGGAAAGAAGCGAGTTTTATTCCCCGGAATTCAGTATTGCGTCTGCGAGGCTTGCGGAGAGCGCTTCCTCAGCGATGAGGCAATGATTGTTCTGCAAGAGTACCGCCTGAAGAAGCGAAAAGTTGCTTGAGATAAATACCAAGGGGGGAAAAAGGGGCACCCTGGACATTAGACCTTTCAGCGATATTGGTGTTACAGTTCTTTCAATCTAAAAACCAAAATCTAAGCCCCAATAATGCGTAAATGTAGGGGTTCAATGGCGGGTCGGATAAATCCGACCCCTCCTTCGAGACGCTTTGCCCTTCGAGTGCCTCAGGACAAAGCTCCTCAGGACAGGGGCGGGGAGAGGAGGTCTATGGAAAGAATTTCCTTAAAGAAGGGTTTTCAACGGCCCCACTGTCACCTGTTATTGGGGTATTCTATCGCCTCTATCTTACCACCTGCAATTTCCTGAATTCGGCAATCTCTTCTTTGGTATATCCAAACTGAGTCAAAACTTCATCAGTATGCTCCCCTAATGTGGGAGCACCCCTCTTGGGCTTAACCGGGGTTTTTAAATACCTTACCGGGTGGCCGGTCATCTTGTACCGGCCCATTGCGCTGTTTTCCAACTCCCAGATCATATCAACCGCATTGGCCTGGGGGTCATCATAGATGTCGGTCCGATAGTTTACCTGTCCGCAGGGAATCCCTACCCCTTCGAGGATCTGAATCCATTCCTCGGTTGTTTTCTCTTTGAGTCGCTCTTCAATCTCTTTCATAACCTCTTTTTGATGATAATAGAGTTCATCCGGGATATTGCCCATGTCTTTATCCACCCCTTCATCTAAAACACCCAGGGCCTGGCATAACCCATCCCTATGTTTACGGTTAATGGCAGCAATACCAATATACCCATTAGCCGTCCCGTAGATGCGGTAGTATGGGTAAGTTTGGCGGTCAGCCGGCCGATGGTAACATTCAGGCACCTCCACGGGCCGGGTGGTATCGGGTTGATCGTAACGAAGCGTCAATTCAGCAAATTCATCAATGATATCCGTATGTCTTTTCCCTTGCTGGTGAGCGGTGCGCAGAATGTTAAACTCTTCTTCCCGCTGCTGCTGGTCAAGTTGGTTAATGAGGATCAGACCAGCGTGGGCCTGGAAGGCCATTCCGGTATTAAACAGGGAGGTCTCGATCTTCTGCCCCTCTCCGGTGCGTTCCCGCGTAAGTAATGCGGTTACCGCACCCAAAGCATTAAGCATGCCGGTACCGATATCATTATAGGGAGGTCCTCCCGGCCCTCGGGGATTACCCTCCTCATCAGCATAGTAGGACATTATCCCCGATGCTGCGTGGGCAATAATGTCAAACCCCTTTCGCTGCCGATAGGGACCGATATCACCGAATGCCGTACTGGAGATAAATATTAAACGCGGATTGATCCTGGATAGGGTTTCATAATCGATACCCAATCTTTCTGCCACCCCGGGGGCAAAGTTTTGTATGGTAATATCTGCCTTCTCCACCAACCGGTAAACTACCTTCCGCCCCTCTTCCTTTTGCAGGTCTACGCAAATACTCCTCTTACCCCGGTTAACGGTAAGGGCCATTCTTGTATCCCCCTTGTACCTCTCCTTATTTCCAATCCTTCTTTCTTCGGCACCGTCAAGCGGCTCGACCTTTATTACTTCCGCCCCTAAATCAGAGAGCAACGCCCCGCTGTACGGCCCGGCGATATATTCCGAAAAGTCCAATACTAAAATCCCTTCTAATGGCAAAGCCATTAATTACCCCTCCCTAAATTGGCACTTGATATTATCTAAATCCATTGTTCAGTGTAGGGGGTTCGATGAATCGAACCCCTACAATTACGCATTATTGTTGGGTGAATTTTTGTAGGGGTCGGATTCATCCGACCCGTTTTCATAGCCCATCGAGTTCAATAATTTATTCTGAGCCCCGATGGGCATCGGGGCGTCTCGAAGGGTCGGCCAGCCTCCTCAGGACGTCGGCCCCTACATTAAGTTATTGTTTGGGTTAATTCCACAATTCGATCAAGGCGGAACTTTCTTTCATCCTGACGCAGATGACAATAAGCTACAAGATACAGATAATCGTTATAGGCAACGATCTCTTTTGGCTCCACCATCCTCTCGGTTACTTCTCCCCCGCGGGAAACATACCGGAGCCAGACATCTTTCTTCAGTTGAATGGCCTCTTCTAAAATTGGAGGCAGCGCTACCGGTCCTCTTTGTCGCGGAGGCTGGCGGCGAGCCCCTTGCAGGGCAAGAACCTGCCCCAGGCGAGTAATCCCCTGCCCGGCAAAATCATCCAAGAAATGGGATAGCACTGCTCTGGTGATGTGCACATCGGCCATAGCCCGGTGTTCAATATCCATACTAATGCTCAGATATCTGGCGACATTGCCTAAGCTATTAGACGGAAAATCATAGCACTTCCGGGCAAGCCTCAGGGTATCTATGACTGGACTGTCCACCATCTTAATGTGTAGTAGCTCCAGTTCCTTTGAGAGGAATCCTAAATCAAAAGGCGCATTGTGGCAGACAATCACTGCCCCCTCGAGGAGCTCAAGAACCTGAGGCACTACCGCTTCAAAGAGCGGAGCATCCCTGACCATTCTGTCCGTGATTCTATTTACAGAACTGGCCCCCGGGGAGATGGGGCATTGAGGGTTGACCAGGCTTTCAAAGGATTTTATCTCCCCTCCATAGGAGCGAAGCACTGCCACTTCGCAGATCCTGTCCCCGTAACGGGGAGTCAGGCCGGTGGTCTCCACATCAAAGAAGCTGAGGGGGACCTTCTCTACTAATTCATCGTTCAGCTCTATCATCCTTATCCACCACCCGGACGCCCTTATTTCTCCGCATCGTAGGTATCCTCGGTTACCCCATCTTTTTCCAGAAGCTTCTTAATAACCCTCTCGGTCCCGGTCTTGGGGAGTTTATCAACTATGCGAACATAGCGGGGAATCGCAAATTTGGCCAGCTTATCCTGGAGAAACTCAAGGAGCTCTTTCGGCTCAACCTTCTTCCCTTCCAGCGGCACAATCGAAGCCATGATATCATCCTCGGCCAGCTCGGAAGGGACTGCATAGACCGCACATTCAACTATATTCGAATGTTTAAGAATTGCATGCTCTACCTCATAAGCGGACACATTTTCCCCTCTCCTTCGCATCGATTCCGTGGCCCGCCCAACGAAATACAGGTTTCCCTTGCGGTCCTTATACATCAGGTCCCCGGTACGGAGCCAGCCATCCTTTAGCTTCTTGCTGGTTGATTCTTCATCTCGATAATACTCCACCGTCCTTTCTTCTCTCTTCTTTCCCACCCAGCAGACGAGCTCCCCGGGCTGGCCCTGAGGGACATCCTGCATGTTTTCATCTACCAGCCGGTATTTTCCGAATAGCGGCCTTCCTATCGAGCCCACCGGGGCGTCACCGAGGTTCATCGTAAGGAACCCGCCCCCATCTATCGCCCCGTAGCCTTCGTGAAGCTTCACCCCGAATCTCTTTTCAAACTTCCTCCACATATCGGCCGGACAGGCGGCGGACATTACATATTTTACCTTGTTCCGGCTGTCTTCCGGGCGCTCGGGCTGCTTGAGCAAGATAGGGATTATGGCCCCAATGGTATTAAAGACCGTGACATTATACCGCCTCACCTCATCCCAGAACCCCCGGGCACTGAAACGCTCACCCAGAGCTACCTGGGCCTCGGCAGCCATTGCGGTGGTAACGGTAAGGGTAAGGGCATTAGCGTGAAAGAGCGGTAGACAGGTATAGTAGATGTCACTTCGCTTTAATGAAGCACCTGCCAGCATTCCGAGAGCCTTTATCCCGGTCCTCCCGTAACGAGTTACTACCCCCTTGGGCCGGCCGGTAGTTCCCGAGGTGTAGAGAATCGTGTATGGATCTTCCGGGCGGTATTTCACCTCCGGCCTCCGGGTATCCGTGCCCTCGGAATAAACCTCTTCCAATGAGATCATGCCTTCGGGAATCCGATAATCCGAAGGAGCATTCTCAGGGTTGACAATTATCCGAGGAATATTCTCCAGCTCTCCCTCGACTGTCTGGTAAAATTCGAGCAGGTCGTAATCGATAAATAGGTATCGGGCGCCGGAGTTATTGAAGATATAGGCCAGAGAGTCCCCGCGCAGGGCAGTATTTACTGGCACCGAATACATACCTACCCTCTGGGAGCCAAAAAACAGATCCAGCCATCGGGGAGAGTTCTTCATCATAATAGCCATCCCCTCGCCGGGAGCAGACCCAAGCTTGAGCAAGAAATTACCAACCCGATTGGCATTGGTATCCATCTGGGCATAGGAGACAGCTTTATCCTTAAAATAAAGAAAAGTTCGGTCTTTGTTTTTTGCTGCCTTCTCTTCCAGGAGCTCAGCGTGGGATAGGTCCCGGGAAAATTTAAGTGTTTTTGCCCGGCGTGATAACCGAAGGGTCTCTCTCAGGGTTCCTCTCCGATACTCACTTTTTAGCAAAGCTTTGAGCCCTCTCAATACAAAAAGTAATAATCTCATAAGTAACCTCCTCTTTTGCTAAAATCATACCAAAACCTAAGAAACTGTCAAGGCTAAGCCACAACGAAGCCCCCCCCCCAAAAATCGGTTAAGAGTTCCCTATACTGGATAGCCGGGGCTTTCAAGCCCCGGTATTTACTTTATCCAGATCCTCTTATTCCGCCTTAGGCGGAATGGAAAGCCCCGCCTATCCACTTTTATTGGTTTCTATGTTACCCATTATATAATATAATTAATTCTAAATAATGCGTGAAAATCCTAATTATTGGTATATTAACAAACTTGCTTGCACCTATTTGGTGTAGGGGCTTGATTGTAGGGGTCGGATTCATCCGACTCGCTCCTCCGCCTCACGCGAGACGAAGTAGGCCATCAATCCGCCTAAGGCGGATCGGGTTCGATAAATCGAACCCCTACAATTACGCATTACGCATTATTGTTGGGTGATTTTTGTAGGGGCTCCGATGTTCATCGGAGCCCGTTTTCATAGCCCATCGGGTTCAATAATTTATCCTGAGCCCCGATGGCCATCGGGGTAAAGGGAGGGGGATAGAAAAAATGCTACAGCGCAAATTCCTCAGTTAAGTTTACACTATCCTTATTTATAGTATAATCAATCTATTGTTGTCCTATATATTTCAAAAGGATTCTTAATGGGAGAACGGGATAAAAGAGGCGACTCGGAGCTCATAAGAGCTATTATTAATGGGGATAGGGAAGCATTTGAATCTCTGGTGCTCCGATACGAAAAAAGCGTCTGCAATCTGATTCATTCAATAACCAGAGATCCTTCATATGTGGATGACCTTGCCCAGGAGATTTTTTGGAAGGTCTATCTAAACCTGAAGAGATTTAAAGGCAAATCGAGTTTTAAAACCTGGCTGTATCGCATCGCTGTCAATGAGTGTCTAAAAGAACTCAAGCAAGCCGCCAGTTTTAGCAAATTTAAAGCAAGATTGAAGGATGAGAAAAATGGCTTATCTTTAATACCAGATAGCGAGAAATCCGATTTAGATGAGATACTCCTTAAGAGTGAGGAGCAAGCTAAGATAAGGGAGCTCGTCAATTCCCTGCCACTTTTGCACCGTCTTATCCTGAGCCTTCACTACTACGAAGGGCTCTCCATCAAGGAGATCGCTCAAATTCTAAACTGCCCTTCGGGAACCATCCGATCCCGACTCCACAACGCCAGGAATAAATTAAAGGAACTTCTGCTTCCTTTTATCCGGGAAGACGGGGGAAATGTTTAAGAATACAACCCAAATAATGCGTAAAACATCCGAATTATTAGTATATTAACAACTTACTTGTACCTATTTAGTGTAGGGGCTTGATTGTAGGGGTCGGATTCATCCGACCCGCTCCTCCGCCTCACGCGAGACGAAGTAGGCCATCAATCCGCCTTCGCTGTAGCTACGGCGGATTTGTATCCGCCATAGTCCGCCCTAGGCGGATTGAGGCGGATCGGGTTCAATAATTTATCCTGAGCCCCGATGGCCATCGGGGTCGAAGGAATTGAACCCCCACATTTACGCATAATCTGGGATATAATCATGAATAAAAAATTGTTCAAAAGTGAACATTTTTTTCGAAAGGGCTATCTAATAATATAGAGGAGTGGAAAATGAGGTGCAGGAAAGTGAGAAAAATGGCCATATTATATCTGGACCGGGAATTGAGGTCGGATAAAGAAAAGAAGGTATCTAACCACCTCAAAACCTGCCCCCGGTGCAGAAGAGAATTAGCTCTATTGGAGAAAAGCCTGGGGATCTACCAGGAGATTAGAAAGGGCGAGCAGTTGGTCGACCATTCTCCGGGGCTGATCTTAAGGCTGCGCGAAAGGATGGAAAAAGGACTTCCGTGGTGGCAGGGGATACTTGTTCCTACCGGGGGGCGGCTAAGGAGATTGGTTTATATAAATGCGGTGGCGGCAACCGTGCTCCTTTCCTTGGTCTTTTGGCAGAGCATCAGGAAACCAGGGGTATTGGTACATATTACCAAAAACAGCAGAATACTCTCAACCCCGGACAAAACCTACATCTTTCAAGATGGGGTTACCATTATTATTAACAGTCAAAGCTATTCCTTTAAGGAGAAGCGAGGAAGCAGCCTTAAAAGTATTGATATGAAAATTTAGCTGGGGAACCCATATGAGAAGAATAGAAAATAAAAGAAAAGCACTTATGACTCTTGGCTCGCTGGTAATTATGTTCTTTATTTCACAAGTGCTTTTTCCTAATGACCTCCTGGCCAAATCCCGGGAAAGTATCTTGAGGAGGGGCAATGTTCACATTGGGATCTCCCAAGAGGTGGACGATATCGTATGCGCCCAGGGCAATGTGGTAATCGAGGGACATGTCTTCGGTTCGGTATTTGTGGTTAGTGGGAATATCCTCTTGAAATCTACGGCCGTTGTTGACAACAATGTTACCCTCACCGACGGGGATATTTGGATAACGAAAGGAGCGGTAGTTAATAAAGGCATTAGTACTTTTGGAGGTAAAATACACCTGGAAGAAGGGGCCCGGGTGGGGGGAGGGATCCAGGAGATTATTTCTCTCGAAAAATTAAGTGAGGGGATGCTCTCCTTAATGGCCAAATATATAATTATGGATCGAGCCTTTCCTCCCCAGAGTTTCAATCTCGCCGAGCTATCATCTTTAAACCTAAAGCAATATGGTCTGAGGAAGAAATTAGAAAGAAGGTTTAATCTTTTTAATATTGCCGGAGTGGGCGAGGTGCAGTTTTCTCCCCAGGTGGCTGAGGATGCCCAAGAACTTTATTACCGCAAAGGTAGAGCGGATATTTTTTTAAGGGTTATAAAGTTTAATAGTAAAGAAGATGCCGATTATTTCTGGGAAAGGCTGAGGGAGTTGCCAGAATCTAAAATGCATAACTCGGTTCATGTTAGTTTGGGAGACGGGGCACACTGGTTTTTCCGCCACCAGCATTTTACCACCTGCATGTGGTATCGAGGAAGATGGTTTACTTACCTGGATGTTTCTCTAAAAATTCCCGGACTTAAAAGGATTGAAAGATTTTGGAAAGAGTCTGAGGAGTTGAGAGATACCATACTAATGGAAATAGAGAGATTTTATCTGAAAACGAGTGAAGCAGGAAAGAAGGAATAAATTTAGAAAGGAGGGGATATGAAGAGGTTCGCAATATTTTTCAGCACGGCAGTTTTCGCCCTGAGCCTCGCCGCTGGGATCACCCCGGTCCATTCCCAGGAGGATCTTGAAAAGGAGGGTTCAGAAATTAAACCTGAATCCAAAGAAGAGTTCAAGAAGGGGATGGAAGAGTTCGGCGAGAGAGAAAAAGTTCCTCCGGTATCAATAAAAATTGAAGAGACAAAGGAAAAACCGGCTGCAAAACCGGGTTATGGTGGGTGGGGAATGCCTCTGCCTATGCTCTTTTTGACGAATCTGAGCGGTCTCGATCGCATAGCGGATGACTCTGGCGTTCCCCACTTTGCCGATGAGATGTTTCTCGTGGGCGGCCGGGGCTATGGAGTTATCGGAGGATGCTTGCGGATAGGCGGTTTAGGTGGAGGGATGGGGCAAACCAACAAAGTGGAGACAGCGGGGGGGGAGAAATCGGTTGAGTTCTCAATCGGATTTGGCGGATTAACATTGGAGTACTTTCGTTCTTTCGGTAGATTCGAGTTCTCGGTAGGAGCTTTGTTAGGTGGCGGAGGGGTAAGCATAAAGAGATATATAAACTCTGAATTAATCGAGCCCCTTGGGGAAGAATCCGCAGCTTTCTTTGCCGGGGAGCCCTTTATTACCGCCAAGTATAAGATTCTTGACTGGTTTGGCATTGAGGCAAATGCTGGATATCTGATGGCCCGGGTCTCCTCTGACTCTCTGAGGAATGTCACGGATTCTGATTTCAGCGGCTTTATTTTCAGCCTCGCCCCCACTTTTGGGTATACCACCGTGAAGAAGATTGAGGAGTAAGGTCAAAAGGGAGTAAAAAATTAATATGTGGGAATTCCGATGAGGGACATAATAGTTCTTTCCTGAACTGAAAAAGCTTTTTCTATTTCTCACAAGATAATTTGTCCTTCTAAATATTGTTTCCCCTCCTGTTTACCTGATAATAAAACCCGAAAGTATCCAAACGAGCCTAATGTGGTATAATAAATTTATTTATCATTAAGGAGGTGAACAAATATGGCGCAAGGAATTTCATTATTAAAGGGGAAAAGAGGGGTTTTAGCTCATCTGGTAGTGTATATGCTGGTTAACGCTATGTTGATAGCCACCAACTTCATATATTCTCCCGAGACTATCTGGTTCTTTTATCCACTCATAGCCTGGGGATTCGGCATATCAATGCACTACCTATTTGGTGTTCACGGGAAAGTATTATTAAAGGAGAAAAGAGGTTTTCCAGCTCATCTGGTAGTGTATCTGCTGATTAACGCCATGTTGATAGCCATCAACTTCATATACTCTCCCGAGGCTATCTGGTTCTTTTATCCACTCATAGGTTGGGGAATCGGCATATCAATGCACTACCTATTTGGTGTTCGCTGGAAAGAGAAAGGAATAGATTAGGGGACGTCCCCTATTTCTACATCCCCAGGTAGATCATCGCGCTGGCGAGAATCCGGAGGAACTCATTGGTGCCCTCGTAGATCTGGGTTACTTTGGCGTCCCGCATATACTTCTCCACCGGATTTTCCTTCATATAACCGGCCCCGCCGTAGACCTGCACCGCATCGGTAGTAACCCGCATCGCAACATCGCTCGCGAATACCTTGGCCAAGGCCGAGAGCTTGGTATCCGGAACCGGCTGGGTATCATTGAGCCACAACGCTCTCCAGACCAAGGTCCGGGCAGCCTCGATCTGCATTGCCATATCGGCAATCATCATCCCCACCGCCTGAAACCGAATTATCGGTTTCTCGGCCAGGACTCGCATTTTGGAGTACTCCAGGGCCGCCTCGTAGGCCGCCCGCGCCAGTCCCACGGCTAAAGCCCCTACCCAAGCATCGGAGTAGCCGAGAATCCCCATTAACTCGAAGACGCCACTCCCCTCCTCCCCGGAGACGAGATCCTCCCGCGGGACTTTAATATCATCAAAGAAAAGCTCGGCGTCGTTCATCGTCCGGTGCCCCATCATGTCTTCGGTCTTGGTGACCACGAATCCCGGGGTATCGGTGGGAACAACGAAATGGCTCGGCCCCCCGGGGGTCTGGGCGAGAATAATACAAATCCGGGAGATCCCTCCGGCAGTGATAAAGCACTTCTCCCCATTAATTCGATAAATATCGCCATCGGGGATAGCACTGGTTTTTAAATTGAACTTGGTCTGGCCCTCCCAGAGGGCATCGGTATCCATTCCCAATCCCTGGGGCTCGGTAGCGGCCCAGGAGGCCAGAAACAGACCGCTTTCATCGCCAAGCGCCTTCCCGAACCACTTCTTTTTCTGCGCCTCCGTTCCCCCCAGCAACAGAGTAAGTAAGGCGAAGTTGCTAATCCCCAGGGTTCCGGCCAATCCGACATCGGCGGCCGCCAGTTCCTCGAAAACGATCCCAATGGTGCGGTGATCTGCCCCCATCCCCCCATACTCCTTAGGGATAATCATATAGGGGAAACCAAGTTTAACCCCTTTCCTGATCACCTCCCGGGCCCGGGGGAAAACCTCCTTAGGATCGGGGATGCGATCGAGCTCGGCCGCGATCGGTCTTATCTCCTTCTGGCTAAACTCGCGGGCGGTGCTCTGGATGGCAACCTGTTCCTCGGTCAGACTGAAATCAATCATCTTCTACCTCCTTACTTTATTATATAGAACGACAGAAACAATGCGGCATAGGGTAGTTTTGTAAATACAGACAGATGAACCCAAATAATGCGTGAATGTAGGGGCCGACCTCTGTGTCGGCCCGATAAAGGGTGGACACGGAGGTCCACCCCTACTTAAATAGGTACAGAAAAATTGTTAATATACAAACAATTAGGATATTCACACATTATTTGGGTTAAAATCTAGAATAGTTTATCTTTACAACTTTTTGCCTCCATTATCAAGACGGTAAATTTGTTTCGTGTAATTCGAGTAACATGTCCTGAGCCCTTCGACAAGCTCAGGACAGGCCTGTCGAAGGGTTCGTGGTTCAAATCCTAATGACCAAAGAGAGAATTAATTCGTATAATTCGTGAAATTCGTGGTTCAAATCCTCTTGCCTTTTCTAAATCATTGCCATATAATCAAACAGGCAATCTGGAATTATTGCGGGTTCAGCAAGGAGGATGGAAATGCCCGAGGTTACTATCAACGGGGCAAGGATTCACTACCAGGATAATGGAACCGGACACCCTTTAGTACTGGCCCACGGGCTTGGCGGTGACCTCACCATGTGGCTGCCGCAGGTGCCGGTCATCTCGGAAAGGTATCGGGTCATAACCTGGGACTGCCGGGGACACGGCCGCTCCGAGGTAACGGAGGACGGCTACTCCATCGAGAGCTTCGTGGACGACCAATATAAGCTTCTCCAACATCTCAAAATGGACAAGGCTTATGTGGGTGGGCTCTCCATGGGAGGCTTGATCGCCTGGGCCTTTGCCCTGACCCACCCCGAGATGGTTACCGCCCTAATACTATCCGATACCGCCGGTATCAATATCGGAGCTGATGAAGAATCAAGGCGTCAGCTCACGGATATGTTTATGACTACAGCCAAGATCGCGGAGAAGAAGGGTCGGGGTGGGGCAATGGCAGACGAGGCCATCAAACTCATGTTCTGCGCCCAGTTCATCCGGGATAACCCTGAGATCATTGCTATGGTCAAGGAGCGCATTGCTAACAGCTCCGGCATCGGTTTTGCCCGGACTATCCGGGGCATCTTTGGAACAGAGGTGAAGGCCCAGGAGATTGATATCGCCCAACTTCTGGCGACGATTAAAGCACCCACCCTGGTCCTGGTAGGGGAAGAGGATGTGCTCACACCGGTTCCCACGGCTGAGGCCCTCTCCCGGGCCATCCCTGGATCCCGACTCCACATTATCAAAGGTTCTGGACATGTTCCTAACATCGAACAGACTGAAGAGTGGAACCGGGTGGTTATGGATTTCCTGGATGGGGTCGGGGTATGAGCAAATAAAGCATCTTCTATGTAGAACGACAAAAATAATAGGGGCGTAGGGTAGTGTTGTAAATACAGATAGACAAGTAAATACTAGGCAGTAAGCACCAAATCCTAAATAATATTAAATGACCAAAATTCAAAATCCAAAACCCCGTCCTGAGCGAAGTCGAAGGGATGGGGGATCCCGATGGACATCGGGATTCATCGGGGTAAGGTGGGGGTGAATAAAAGAAATTGATGGTGGGTAACATGAAATATACCCCTCCCCTAACCCCTCCCACAAGGGGAGGGGTATATTGAGCCTTTTGCCCAATAAACCCTGTCCTGAGCCCATCGAAGGGGTCGCATAATCTGGGTTAAAATCTTGCTATATTAAGACCTATAAATCCGGGCTTTAAATCGGAGCCCAAATAAAAAGGAGGTAATATGGAGAGCGAGTATAAGAATATCCGTCACATGCTCGAGGAGAGAGATAGGCTCGATGGGGATAAAGTATATATTGCCTTCTATGATCAGGAATTATCTTACAAGCAGTTTAATGATCAGGTCAACCGTTTCGCCAATGGCCTGCTCTCCCTGGGAGTTCAAAAGGGTGACACTGTTTACATCCATCTGAGCAACTGCCCGGAGCACCTGATCGCCTCCCTGGGAGCAATCAAGATCGGGGCAATCACCGGCCCGATCAATACCCTGCTCAAGGCCGAGGAGATCAAATACGAGCTCAACGACTCTAAGGGAAAGGTTCTGGTAACCGAGTCGCAACTGGTGTCCGTGGTTGAGGAGATGAAGCCCGGGCTGGAGCACATCCAGAAGATCATTGAGCTTGGCGATACTGTCCGGGAGGGACACATCTCCTTCCGGGAGCTCATTAAAGATAGCTCCCCCGAGCTTGAAGAGGTAGAGCTCGGAGACGACGATCTGGCCTTCATCTTTTACACCTCGGGAACCACCGGGAAGCCGAAAGGGGCACTCCTTACTCACGGGAATGTCTTGAACACCATGAGCGGACTCAGGAATGCCCTCAGCAACCCGGAGGATGAAGAGACCGAAGAGCAAAACTGTGCCCTTATCTTCCTTCCCCTGTTTCATGTGAATGCCATGATGTCTCTGGTGAGCGGGATCAACCGGGCCCTTAAGATTGCGCTCCTGCGGAAGTTCTCGGTGAGGGAGTTCGGCCCGGCAGTGGAGAAGCACCGCTGCGAGTTCTTCAGTGCGGTGCCCAAGGTCTATAAGATCCTGCTTGAGGCCCGGGATACGGTTCAGCAGCATGATCTCTCCTCCCTCAAATTCGCAGTATGCGGCGCCGCCCCCATGCCGGTGGAGACCATCCGGGAGTTCGAGAAGGTCTACGGGGTTGAGCTTATGGAGGGGTATGGGCTTACCGAGGCTACGGTTGCCAGCACCCTTCATCGACGAGGTGGAAAGAAAAAGATTGGCTCCATCGGACCGGCACTTGACGGCCAGGAAGTGAAGATTATGGACCCCGAGGGAAACCTCCTGCCCCCGGGAGAAACAGGGGAGATCGTTATCCGGGGACCGAGTGTGATGGTCTGCTACTACGGCCTTGAGGAAGAGACCAAAAAAACGCTTCGGGATGAGTGGCTTCATACCGGAGACATTGGGTATATGGATGAGGACGGCTTCTTCTATATTGTGGATCGGGAAAAGGATATAATCATTAAAGGGGGAGAGAATGTCTATCCCAAGGAGATCGAGGATGCGATCTCCAAGCATCCGGCAGTCCACGATGTAGCGGTCATCGGCATTCCTGATAAGGTCTCCGGGGAGGAGGTCAAGGCATTCGTTGTTCCCCACATCGGGCAAAAATTAGCCTCCGAGGAGGTAATCGAGTTTTGCCGGAAGGAGCTAGCCGAGTTCAAGGTCCCGAAAGAGGTGGAGTTTGTCCTGGGGATACCGGCCAGCGCAGTGGGCAAGTCGCTGAAGCGGAAGCTGCGCGATGGGGAAGGGATTGTCAGGCTCTCCGGGGAAAGCGAGGAGATGAACCTGGGTGAGATCTTCCAGTTTATGACCTCTGTGTTTAACCCAGAGAAGGCCGGGAAATGGTCGGCTACCATCCAGTATGAAATCTACGGCCGAAATGAGGGGGTGTGGACCCTGGACATTAAGGAAGGTAAAATTAAGCTCGTTGAGGGAAAGCCCTCAACACCGGCAACCGCAATCGTCAGGATGTATGACCAGACCTTCAAACAGCTCATCGAAAGGAAGATCGATGCGATGACGGCAATTAACAGCGGCATGATCCAGATCGAGGGGAACGAGGCCGATGTTGCCATGTTCGGTGAGGTCATGGGCTGAGCCCCAAAAATAGGAGCAAAAAAATGAACAAAATCGAAGAGGCCTGGTTTAAAGAATATGAGCTCTGTGGAATCCCGAAGACACTGAAACCCTATCCAAATGTGCCTGTCTTTAATTTTCTTGAAGTCGCCGCCGAAAAATACCCATCTTCGGGGATAGTGCAACTTGGAAAAGAACTGAAATATAAAGAGATAAAGGAAGACACCTACCGACTGGCAACAGCTTTAGCCGACCTGGGAATCAAAAAAGGAGATCGGGTTGCAACTATCCTTCCCACATCAATCCAGTTTATCATCGCCGATTACGCCATTTCCAAAGCCGGTGGTGTTCATGTTCCCAGCAGTTTTTTGGAGCCTCTTAATGTTTTGGAGCATAAGTTTAAAGAAGGGACGCCAAAAGTGCTGATCTGTCTGAGTGAGGATTCAGATAAAGATGTAACTAAAATAAAGACCCTGGCAGAAAGAGCTGAGATAGAGACAGTCATTTTAACAAAGATTGGAGATTATTCTCTAAGTAAACCAGAACACGAAAGCTTAGATAACATGCTGTGGCTTACCGAGTTGATAGAAAAATATAACCCGGCTCCGCCAGATGTAGATATAGATATTGAAAAAGATCTGGAAACCTTACTTTTCAGTGGAGGAACTACCGGGATGCCAAAAGGATGTATGTTAACCCACAAAAATATATTGGCAAATGCTATCCAGTCTGCTACTGCTTTTGGTCCGGCGGCAAATCTTCTAAATGGAAATTTTTCTGTTCTTATCGGCGTACCTTTCTACCATGCTTATGGTCATATAATTATGCATACCATGACTTACCAGGGAGCTACTCAGCTTTTGGTTATAGATCCGAGAGATACCAGGTCGATAATAAACATGATCAAAGAGTATTATCCGATTTTACAAATTGGAGTCCCTACCCAATACATTAAGATGCTAAAGGAAGAACTAAAAGGTATCGGAATACTGGGCATATCCGGTTCAGCCGCCCTCCCCCCGGATGTACAGGAACAATTTGAAGAAAAGAGCGGTGGAGGATTGATCGAAGGATATGGGTTGTCAGAGTGTTCACCGAATACTCATATAAATCCCTCACTAATGATAAGATTGTCCGGCGGAAGCGGGAGGGGGGCAGCAATTATAAGGAAGATTTTACAAATCCCTTTGAGATACATTTTGGGAACCGTAATTAAATATATGGATAGAAAAACTATCGGGAAGGTTTCCTCTAAATTATTACCAATTCTGATGCGGTTGAGAAGCCGTCCAAAATTCAAAAAGGAAGAGAAGAAAGGCACTGTCGGAATACCATTTTGTGATACCGAGATAAGAGTCATAGACGATTCGGGAAGAGAGCTTTCTTTAGATGAGCTAATAAATGGTCAGGTGGGAGAGATGTGTATAAATGGGCCCCAGAGAATGCTGGGGTACTGGCCCGAGGAAGGCTCCGGTATTGATAAAGATGGATATATCCATACCGGTGATGTAGTTAAAATGGAGGAAAGGGGATATTTTTATATTGTCGATAGAGTTAAGGATATGATTAATGTCTCCGGAAACAAGGTTTATTCAAGAGAGATAGATGATATCCTTTATCAGCATCCGGCAGTAGAAATTGCCGCCACAATAGGGGTCTCGGATCCCAAGAGGCCTGGAAGTGAGAAAGTAAAAATATATATTCAGTTAAGGCCTGAACACCGGGGCAAAGCTAAAGAGGAAGCATTCAGGGAATATCTTGAAGATAAGGTTGCCAGATACGCCTTGCCTAAATATATCGAGTTTATTGACGAGATGCCCCTGACCGGGGTGCAGAAAGTAGACAAAAAAGCCCTCAAGGCAAGAGAGGAGGGCAAATCTTGAATTAACCAGAATCCTTTTCTTTATTCCTAAGCCCTAAAAAATCAAATTCCTTCCAGATCCCCAATTCCTAAATCCTTCGGAAAAATATCTGTCATTGTGTGAAGAGTTATTCTAAAATATTTTCTAACCATTTTTCTCTCCTTTTAATACTTTCTTGATCTTCTCATTGACCTAGTGCTCAGTAACATTAGTTTTTGCCCAATTCCCCCTCACCCTAACCCTCTCCCCGTTGGGGAGAGGGAACTTTTTACTGTTTACTACTTCCTCTCCCCTGGGGGAGAGGAATGAGGTGAG
>SDBT01007383.1_pt1 | contig 18079 bp, 11 predicted proteins | sample 2277101 | NCBI WGS metagenome assembly SDBT01 (sample SAMN10404973, study PRJNA504765) | marine sediment metagenome | isolation source: marine sediment core GS10_PC15, 103 cmbsf | place: Arctic Ocean: Southern Knipovich Ridge | collected 2010 | reverse complement strand
CTCCGGAGCAAAGGGCCGACTTCTTCCGCGGCTTTTTGCAGACATTCGCCCAAATATGTTCGGATAAATTTGACCAGCAATGCATCGCCGGTTCCGATGTTATTAACTTTGGAGGTGACAATACAACTATTCTGTTCAAAGAACAGTTGGAGAACCAAGACCTTAACGATGACCAAAACAGAAGGCTCTTAATCGTATATACAAATGATGTCCTGGCGGACAACGTCGGCAATTTGGACAAAAATGTCACGATTTTTGATTTGAAAAAGAAATATATTTATGGTTTCCCCGACGATCTCAGCGAACTTCTTGTTAATCAATTGAGAAGGTATGGGACCAGATTCTATTCGAGACCTCAGGGGCAGGTGTACGTTAAATGGGCATAAAATCAATTTGTTTTCGAAGTTTCTCCCCTTTTTTAATCTGAAAGTCTCCGCTTCTCGGCCCAAGAGTAATACTTTCTTATAGCTCTCCTCTGGCCTCGACCCTTTTCATAAAGCAGCTTTAGCCTGAAAAGTTGCTTCAGAGATTTGGTCAAGAATCTCTGCCAGGCGTTTGGTCTGGTTCTCGCGCGTGTAGAAGAGCATTTTGTCCTGTCTTGGGTTGTATTCGACCTTGCCGGTTCTTTCCCACTGGTCAATCCACTCAATGAGTATCTCGGCAATCTGCTCAGCCGTCCTCCCTATAACGCCGGCCTGTGTTTCCTCAAGGACCGCGTCCGTTACGCCGCCGTCACCCGGCACAGAGAGTATGGGTCGGTCTGAGCCGAGGTATTCGAATATCTTTGCGGTCATGGACCCCCGCACTTGCAATTCTGAAATGGGTAGGAGCAACACAGCCGACGCTTCTTGTTGGGCCTTGATGCTGTCCTCGAAGGATACACGCCCCATGTTATGTACCAGGTGCGAGCACGGCCTGTTTGCAAAATGACGCCGAAAGCAAAGCTTTAATACCCCGTGAATCAACAGCCGGAAACGCTCAAGTTTTGCTGCGTCTTTTTGAAGGATTAAATATAAAGCATCAAGCAGTAGCGCCGGGTTCCGCCCCGCATGAATAGTTCCGCAGTAAACAAGAGTGAAGAGGTCCTTCCTTGTTTCGACACCCTTTCTAAAATCGTCCGGGTTGAAGCCGTTATAGACTAAATGCACGCCTTTATTGTACCAGCCAGTCAGTTCGTCGCACAGCGGCTCACTTACCGTCACTAATGCACCTGCGGACCGGCAATAATCCTTACAGAATTTGATCAGTAAATTGCAGGGCGAAAAACGGCTTCGATTTGGCTTATGGTCGGCGGGCAAATCCCGAAAATCCGCAAGCCATGGTATTCGGTACTTCTTGGAAAGCTTATCTGCGACAGCCAGGGTAAGTGGTAACGGGCTGGTGGCCACGATAGCATCGAACTTGTCTTCCCCGAGAAGTTCATCGCCGCGCTCGAGCAAATCACGGTATATCCGCAGTGGCGATAATATCAAAAATACATCCAGAGACAGGTCTCTCAAGGCCTTTCTGACAAGGAAATCAAAGTAAGCTTTTGTCGCGTTGATGTTATAAGGCACCCGGATTGTCCGGCAGACATCCTTGCCGACCAGCTTCGGGTCGTGCTTGGAATCGTTTTGCGGCGTGCTCTCGGAACACAACACCACCGGCTCCCACCCAAACTTAGGCAGATACTTTGCAAAACTCACCATCCGCTGCGCCTGTGGGCCGTAGTGAGGATAGTAATGCCTGCAGATAATCAACACCTTCCGGCTCATCGCTTGTCCCCGTGCGGCACCTGGGTTTGCCCGCTGCTTATTATCTCGCATATCCTTTCAGCGGCCCGCCCGTCACCGTAGAAGGATTTCCACTCGCTTCGACGGGCGCTCTCAACCTGAGCGACCGCAGCAGTGATTCTTTCCCTGTCGGCATCGACCAGAACATTCCACCCCGCCTCGACCGTTTCAACCCATTCCGTCTCATTCCGGAAGGTTATGCACGGCACCGAAAACATGTATGCCTCCTTTTGCACTCCCCCCGAATCCGTCAGGACAGCTTTTGCATTAGCTTCAAGCGCTATCATCTGCAGATACGAAACAGGCTCCACAATCCTGATATTCTCCGACACTGTCAATCCAAGCTCGGCGATAGTCTTCTTTGTGCGAGGGTGCAGAGGCAGCACCGTCGGATGCTCGCCGCTCGATATTTCGTCAAGGCCCTTAAAAATACCGTTCAGCCGTTGGATGTCGTTCGTATTTTCCGCACGGTGAATCGTCGCAAGGTAGTACGATTTGCATCCGATACCGAGACCAGCCAACAAATCCGACTCAATAGTGCGGGACTTTTCGCGACAGAACAGCGCACAGTCATACATTACATCTCCGACCTCATGCACCCCCTCCGTTATGCCCTCCGCCGCAAGGTTCCGGACAGTCGTCGGCGTCGGACAAAAAAGCAGCGCCGACACACGGTCCGTCAGCACTCGGTTAATCTCCTCAGCTATGCGAAGATCAAAAGAGCGCGGCCCCGCCTCGACATGCGCAATCGGAATACAAAGCTTTGCCGCCACTAACACACCTGCCAGCGTCGAGTTCGTATCACCATATACGAGCACCAAATCCGGCTTGTCGTTTAAGAGCACCTCCTCGATGGGCTTCAGCATGCCGGCGGTCTGCTCGGCGTGCGTCCCGCTGCCGATACCCAGATTGTAGTCGGGCTGCGGAATATCCAACTCATCGAAAAATGCCTTTGACATGTTATCATCGTAATGCTGGCCGGTGTGGATGATTTTCTCGACGAGCGCCTCCTCTCCTGAATTCGAATTGTACGCAGCGATTGCCCGGCTGACAGCCGACGCCTTAATAAACTGAGGCCTCGCACCAACGATGGTCGTAATGTGGACTGTTTCACTCATAACTCTGCAAAGCTCCTTAATATAACCACTTAGCGGACCATAATTATCCTTAGAGCCTATCCGAATAACAGGGCTGTTATGAGGCCGAGCGAAAAGTTCGAGGCCAAGGCGGCAGGTCAAAAACGCCCGGAGGCGTGGCTTTGTGCCACAGTGAGGACGTTTTTGGCCGACAACGCAGGCATCGGGCTTTGCAGCCGGCCGCAATAGGTCGGGTTATTCGGATAGGTTCTTAGCATAGCCAAAACCACCGCTCGCGTCAAGATTATAGCGAACCAAAAGAATCCCCATCACGCTTCACGCTCTATACGCTCCACGCAATACGCAATACGACATACGCTCAATACGATTCACGAACTACAAATCACGAATTGAAAAAGGCGGTTTGCTTATTCTTTGATGATTTTAATGCAACAGCCGTCGGACATCGCAAAATCCAGCCAGTCAACTATAGAATCCTGGTCAACGTCTAATCCACCACACCAATCAGGCGGGCCACAATCGGCCCCGAGCCAATAAGATGCAAGATCAGCAACATAACCGAGTTTGTTCGTGATGATCCTGATTGTGTCTGTACCATAAAGGTAACGTTCATCAATAAGCCTGCTTGTAACGGTTAACTCAGCAGGACCGAAATCAACTCCAGCGCAGAAATCGCCACGCCTAAAAGCAGCCTCAATCTCAACTAAGCCCTCTTCATTGATAAAGACATTCATATATTCCGATTCGATTCCAAGCTGCCCAATCTTGGCCGGAGTATCAGCGTCCACATCACCAACGCCGAAACCTTCGGCTAAAACAAGATGCGCCTTGACCCAGTTGCCCTGGCTGCCCGGATTCAGCGCCTGTGGTGTGAATTTCATTTCCACTTCCACCATCGCCGGCCCGACCGTCTCATACGCACCCATGTCAACCACCGCCTCGCCATCGTTATCGCCGTCGAGTATGCGCGGATTGCCATCGAGGCCCGTCGCCCCAGGCGCAGCTGCATGGTTGGGATCCCCAGCATCGATGCAAGGCGATTCCGCAAGCAGATGATAATCCTCGTTGTTTGGATCGGCAAATTCTGGATCGGTGGTAATGTTACCCGTTCCGTCGCCTGACCAGTCCTGGATGCAGCTATAGGTTGGTGCACCCTCGTCTATCTGCTCAAGATTATTGCCCCAGATGATGCAGTTGGTGATAGTCGCGCTGCCGCACCAGACCATGCCCCCACCGCTTACGCCGGCTGTATTGTTAGCAATAGTGCAGTTGACGATGTCACCAATGCAGTAGGCCATACCGCCGCCGTTAAGCGTTGCAGTGTTGTCGTAGATTAGACAGTTACTGATAGTGCCGTGGCAGGCGCTCAGGCCGCCGCCGTTCTGTTTCACGGTTGAATTGCCATAGATTATACACCTGTCAATTAGTCCGTCGACACCCTGTATACCCCCGGCGTGTCGACGGGCGACATTATCTCTTATGATGCAGTTGGTAACCGTTGCCTGTGTGTGGGGCCCCGACAAGTCCCCACGAATTCCCCCGCCGGACACATTAGCGTTGATAGCGTTGGCGAACCCATTGGTAATTGTGAAGCCGGTGAGCCTGCAGTCGGCATTTTCGCTGCCCACAAATGTGACAACAGAGCCCAAACCACCACCATCAATAATAGTTGCCTCGGGATGATTTGGATCAAAAGAGCGCAGCGTAAGGCATTTGGCACCGATGTTAATGTTCTCAATATATGTACCCGGTAACACAATTATTGTGTTGTCATGCCATGCCGTATCAATTCCTTTTTGAATCGTTGCAAATGCTGTCTCCAGACTCAGGCCGTCATTGTTATCATCACCATTGGATCCCTCGACATAATATACCGAACCTGCCGGGGAGACTTGCCAGGCAAACTCAGGGTAAGTCGCCCAATTGCAGATGGTCCAGATGTCGTCTATTCCGTTTGCGGTTTCTTCAACAAAATCCCAACCCGCCGAGACAAACGTGTTTTGGTTTTTCATCTGTGCGGTTGTTTTGCCCGTAACCCCGCTTTGTGAACCATCACCAACACCACTCGACCTTCCGCTCGTATTTTTATCCCAGAAGCAACTTGTAACCGTGGTGTCTGTCCTGTATCCAACCAGACCACCTTTCTCAGCTATACCCAAAACTCGCCCTGTTGCATAGCATCTTGACACTACCGCCATGTCCTGACCTGTTACCCTACCGGTATAGCCTATTAGTCCTCCCACGGCTTCTGTACCACTAACCTGTCCGGTTGCATAGCAATCAAAAACTACCCCACTGTCATTATCTCCTGCCAGACCACCGACGGCCCATTCTCCAAAAACGTTACCCGTAGCGTAACTTCCGGAGATCAAAGACGAAGAGTGTAAATTCCCACCAACGAGCCCTCCCGTAGAATACTCGCCGCCGGTTACAGTTCCTGTAGCATAACAGTCTGTTATATGGCCATGGTTCTGCCCCACCAATCCCCCGGCGAGAGAATATTGTTCTGCAGTAACATCACTTGAAGAATGACAGGAAATGATGGTACTGTCCTGATCATTCATTCCAACAAGCCCTCCCGCATTAGCAACGAATACAAACACACTGCAGGTGGTATAGCAGTCGATAATAGTTCCGCCCATGCTCTCTCCAACCAGGCCGCCAATTTCGGTATTTCCCGATATGCTTCCACCTTCCACGTAGCATCCTGATATGGTGCCCGAGCAACCTCCTGCCAACGCACCTGTCAAGAAGCCTCCACCGTATAAATCGCTTTCGTCCCCAACATCCACATTGGGAGATATCAAGCCGAGGTTCCTGACTTCGCTATTATCGTCGAGGTGCCCAAACAAGCCGATATACCAGGCACCTGGATCGTAATATGTGAAGTTTGATATCGTATGGCCGTTGCCGTCGAAAGTACCGGAAAAACTTGGCCAAGGTCCTATTACGTTATACTGCGTCCCGGTATAGACCCCCAGGTCAATATCGGCCATGAGCTTGAAGTGCTTGTCCCAGTCTCCTGAATTTGAACTTATCCCTATGGTGTTCATCTGCTCGGCGGTCCAAATTTGATATGGATTCGCTGCCGTCCCATCTCCCCCGCCATAAGTGCCCGTCGCAAAAACGCTCGATGTACAGACCGCCAACAACAAAAATGCAGAAATTACCCACGAAAGCCTTAGACTTGCCATCCTCACTCTCATTATATTATTCTCCTCTAACCCCCCCGGGTTAATTTTTGCACCTATATATACTACAACAAAGGTGAAGATTCGTCAATAGAAAAAAAAGAAATTTCTGCGAAATCATATTGCTCAAAAACCAAAAAAACTCTCAAATTGACTCCACACCAAAATTTTTGGTGTGGAGCCCCCATCCGGCCTCCGCTCTCCAGCATCCAGTATCGAGAATCCAGCATCGCTTGTCCGCCATCTTGTCCGTCGTAGCTTTAGCGAAGATGGAAGCCTTGGCGACGGCGACTACTCCCCTCCTCTTGACTTTTGATATGCTTCCGTCCTACGCGGTAAATCTTTCTACGAACTACGAACTAAGTATACACACTCAATTAGCGTCCAAAATTATGCTTGCTATTTATTATCCGAAAATTTAATTTCCCCTTGACACCCAGCCGGCGCTCCCGTAAAATAGCAATGCTTCGGTGGCTTTGTTGTTAAGCATGGAGGCAACCTGTATGGCAAAAAGTTCAACAAGGAAAGTGGCATTTATCACTTCTTTTCCGCCGAGAAGATGTGGCATCGCTGTATTCACCTCAGACCTCGTCAAGAGTATCACTGCAACCGCCTCGAAGGACTTTGATCCCCTTGTCGTTGCGATGCAGTCCGGCAGCCCATGCCAGTATGCCAACCCCGTCAAGTTTGAAGTCCGCCGCAACGTCAAAAACGACTACGTCTGTGCCGCCGACTACATAAATTTCAGTCATGTGGACATCGTCTCCGTCCAGCATGAATTCGGCCTCTTCGGCGGCGATGCAGGTTCGCATCTGAACCTCTTGTTACGCAGGGTCAACGCTCCGATAGTTACAACCCTCCATACGATACTTGATGAACCCCAGACTCCTTATTACAGGTCGATGATAACCCTCTGTGAAGCATCAGCAAAAGTCATCGTGATGAACGAACGCGGAATAAAGATGCTCCGTGATATATACGCCGTGCCCTCTAAAAAGGTGGAGGTTATTCCGCACGGAATGCCGGACTTGCCCTTTGTCGACAGCAGCTATTACAAGCACAAATTCGGCATGGATGGCCGCAGGACAATCCTCACATTCGGGCTGTTGGGCAGAAGCAAGGGCATAGAGATGATGATCAAGGCTATGCCCTCAATCGTCAAAGCCGACCCGACAGCCTTGTACATAATATTGGGTGCAACCCACCCTGAAGTGGCTCGTCAGGAAGGTGAGGCATACAGGCTCAGTTTGACTCGCATGGTAAAGGATATGGATCTCGGCGAGCACATAATCTTCCACAACCGATTTGTCAGTGATGAGGAGCTTCACAACTTCCTCTGTGCCGCCGACATTTATGTAACGTCATATCTCAACAGGGACCAGTTGACCAGCGGCACCCTCGCGTATGCCGTCGGCACCGGCAAAGCGGTCGTTTCCACGCCGTACTGGGCCGCTGAGGACCTCTTGGCCAAGGGTCGCGGAAAGCTCGTAAGGTTCAACGACCCCGCACACTTAGCTGAGTCAATAATAGAAATAGCTAAAAATGAAACGCTGTTCTACTCGCTCAGGCGAAAGGCCTACGACCACGGCAGAAAAATGACCTGGCCAATGGTCGCAAAGGCCTACTGGAAAATGTTCACCGCAAAGCGACTGCCAGTCAACGTACCCGCCAAGCCTATCGCAGCCATTGACGAAGCCGTATCAATCCTCGAGGTCCCCGAGCCACCACTCGACCACTTACGTCGCCTCACCGACGACACCGGCTTGTACCAGCACGCCACGTTCACCGTACCCAACCGCCAGCATGGCTACTGTACAGATGATAACGCCAGGGCCGTGGTTGCTATGACGAAGTATTGCGCGCAGTATGCCGAGCCGGCGGCGCTGCGACTGTTCGAGACGTACCTGTCATTTATTTGCCACGCTCAGAACGCCGACGGGACGGTGAGGAACTTTATGACGTTTGACCGGCAGTGGGTTGAGGATGAGCCGGTCCACGATGCGCTCGGCAGGATATTGTGGGCGTTCGGGGCGGTAATGGCGAGGCCGCCGCTGCCGAGATATTTGCCTGTTATAAAGGACTGCTTTGACAGGTCGGTCAAACACGTACCCCGACTTTCGCTTCGCGGCAAGTCTTATTCGATACTCGGCATGGCCGAATACCTCAAGCAATTCCCCGGTGCCAGCGATATTAAACGCTATCTGGCCGAGGCGGCTGACTATCTGCTCGGCCAGTTTGAGGCCTGTAGCGGAACCGGCTGGCAGTGGTTCGAGGATGAACTGACGTACGATAATGCAGTCCTTCCTCATGCACTGTACACCGCGGCGCTGACGGCGGGCGAGGAAAAATACCTCGAGCCGGCCCGCAAGACCTGTGAGTTCCTTTTGGAGAAAATCTTCGACGGGCAGCGATTCAGCTTCATCGGGTGCAAGGGCTGGTACAAGCGGGGCGGGCAAAGAGCGGTTTTTGACCAGCAGCCGATCGAAGTGGCGAGCACGGTCATGATGCTAAGGGCGGCTTTCGAGGCGAGCGGAAGGACCGAGTACCTAAAATCACAGAAAAAGGCCTTCGACTGGTTCCTTGGCGAAAATGATTTGCATATCCCGGTGTATGATTTTAGGACAAAGGGCTGCTCTGACGGTCTGACGGCAGGGGGGGTCAATTTCAACCAGGGGGCCGAGAGTATGCTGAGCTTCCTTTTGAGCCTGCTGTGCGTTGTCGAAAGCTATACGGCTAACGACAAGACGGGGGATGAGGATTTTTTTCTCGCGGGGCTAAACGCCCGCCCGGATAAAATGAAAAAGGCGGCGATTAAGGATATAGCCGCTACGGCTGGGCCGAGTAAAAGGACTGTGGAGAAGATTTGATTGGCCACAGTCGCCGTCGCCATCCTCCTTCGCATAAAGCTTCCATCTTCGCTAAAGCTACGACGGACAAGACGGCGGACAAAAGCTGTGGCGGACCAAGGAGGGCAGAGAGCGGAAGCATATCAAAGATCAAAATGCAAAATTGTGGAATCCCGGTGCGCCGGGATGCTGTTTTGATTTTTCCGTGGATTTCGCATAAAGCTTCCATCTTCGCTTCCGTCGAGACGAGGCTCTGACGCAGCTGAAAAGCTACGACGGACAAGACGGTGGATTAGAAGTGAAAAACCATAGCTAAAAGCGCAAAATCCGGCGCAAGCCACCTGTTTCCCAATTACAAATCGCCAAAATCTATGCGACCTCTGCTAAGGCCGATGCTATATGCTTTAGCCCTGACTGTGCTCGGAGACCGTCCGATTCTCTCAGCTATGTCCAGTATATTCTCTTGGGTCGGATACAGTTGGCTAAGCAATTGGAGCTCCTGGGCCGTCCATAGCTTGTCGCACCAGCTTTTTCGGTTTATTCTCAAGGAATATGCTTTGCCCGTTATAGCAGAGACAGTTCTGCCGAGTTTTTTCGTAATTTCTGAGATGGGGCACTCAGGATATAACTCTTTTAATAACGCAACCTCTTCGGCTGTCCATTTGCGGCCATGACCTCTTTTGCTTTTTGCCATTACACAATTCCTTTTTGAAAAGGCTCAGATTAGAAACCACATAAAGTATACCACAAGGATAACTGCAAATCCAGCGCAGGCCGCTTGCCCTTCAAGATATGTCCTGGGGGGGACTTGGAGAGGCGGCAAGCGGCAGCCTTCCCATTGCGGGAAGGTAAGAAAGAAAATGAGTATGAAATAATGATACCACACAATGAGCAATAATGCAAGAAAAAACTGCTCCAGCCATCATGGGCGAAAAGGCACTTTTTGCCACCTTGGCCAGTCAACATTTGGGAAAAATCCTTGTGTGGTTTGTCGTTTTGTGTAACAATCCGGTCGTGCTGTCCGTGCGAAAAGGGCTTTATGGCCTTGAAAATGCAGGAGTTGACGTGAAATGCTAATAGCCACGTTTAATGCGAATTCGTTGCGAAGCCGGCTGCCTATAGTACTCAAGTGGCTGGGTGAGAATCGGCCTGACGTATTGTGCGTGCAGGAGACGAAGGTTCAGGACCATGACTTTCCCGAAGAGGCGTTTGCAGGGTCGGGGTACGAGTTCGTCTTTAAGGGCCAGAAGAAATATAACGGTGTGGCGATCTTCAGCCGCAGTAAAATCAGCGAGGTCAGCTTCGGCTTAGACAGTGAGCCGAAAGATGAGGCCCGGCTGATAAAGGCGGTGATAAACGGCGTAACTTTTGTCAATACCTATATTCCGCAGGGCTACGAGCGCGAGTCGGACAAATTCCAATATAAGCTCGAATGGTACGCCCGGCTGAGCGAATATTTTGCCGGGCTTTTCCGAAATACCGAGCAGATTATCTGGGCCGGCGACCTTAATATCGCACGCGATGCGAAGGATGTTTACGACCCCGACCGGTTGTGGGGGCATGTGTGCTATTGTAGCGAAGTACAGGATGCACTGGCCGGGATTATGGAGTTCGGATTTGTCGATGTGTTCAGACAGCATTGCGATGAGCCGAAGCAGTACACTTTCTGGGACTACCGGGGGTTGAGTTTTCCCAGAAATTTCGGCTGGCGATTAGATTATATCATGGCGACCAGGACATTGGCTGACAAATGCACAAGGTGCTGGATAGATAAGGAGCCGAGAAAAATCCAAAAGCCGAGCGACCATACCCCACTTCTTGCAGAATTCAAACTATAAGGGGCAAAAGACCGGCCTCGCCACAATGGTACATGGTTATTGGATTTGCCATAGAGAAAAAGCACTCGAAACCCGCCTCTACAGAAAACGCCCCCTCGAATCATAAAATAACCCTAGCCAGCACACTGTTAAATCATTGGAGCCAGTGTTCGAGATAAAAGATTGCAAAGTCATCCAACTTCACATTGCCGTCACCTGTATAATCTGCCCCACCGCAATCACCACATTCTTCGTCCAACCAGTGTACGATGAAATCATTAAATTCATCTATTGGGTCAGGTGCGCCGAAAGGCTCAATCTTCGTAAATCCAAAGGCACCGCAGTCATTAGCAACTAATGCGCCGCCGTCACTGGTGACACAGACGTCTTCACCGGCCCAATCGGGGCCGCCGCCATAAATACCTTCCCATTCCAAGGTGCCGTTGGAACTGTATTTAAGAAGATAAACAATCCAATGTCCTGAACAGCCAAGGGGATGGCCACATTCCTCATAAGTATACTCGTCTCCTGAACCGGCAACGACAAGCCAGCCGCCATCTGGAGTTGCTCTTGCGCCCCAGGCCTCATCATGAATGTATTGGCCGTTATATCCACGGGGCTGGCCGGCGTATTCTGTCCATAATACATTTCCGCCGCTGTCAACTTTGACCGTCATAAGATCATGGTTATTACTGAGAGGGCCATCGGTCACATGTCCAGCCAGGATCATGTTACCGCTGGCATCTATATCGAAGCCCCAGTATATACCATTGTAAGGTGTTTTATACCAGACTACATTTCCGTCGAAATCAAATTTCATAAGATTGTAATCAGGTTGGCCTTCTGTTGCAGGATGTCCTGAAACCATATATCCGTCGCTTATCCTTTTCATTCTGTAGCCGGAGTGCATGTAAGCCGATATGTCCTTGTTCCAGATTTGATTTCCATCGGCATCGGTTTTTATTAAATTACCCTGGCCCCAGTTAAGGAAAGTATCTTCTGCAAGTCCGTTTCTATATCCTGTTGCGATTAGTCCGCCATCTTGAGTATTCTCAACGGCTTCAAAGCTATCCTCTGAGCCAAGGTTCCAGGTTTTCGGCCATCCGGAAATAGTACTACCGTCAGAAGCATTCACCTTTATTAAAGCTGCATCATAATTCAAGGTGCCTGCTATTACATAATTTCCATCCGGTGTCTCTACAAGACCATTTCCCAGATTATAGCCGCTACTTCCAAATTCTTTTTCCCACAAAAGAGTTCCGGAAGAATTTGTCTTTACAACATAGATTTTTGCCGTCATGTTCCAAACATAACCAGTCTCGCCTGTCATAAGAAATCCGCCATCGCTGGTTTCTATAACGTAATGGGGATGGCTTTCCTCCCCACTTCCATTGTATGATCTATGCCACTCCATTTGGGGCGCCGGCCCGCGAGGGGCACCGGTAGTTGCCGATACTGCCGTTGACCAATCCGTCTCATTACTGCTTGTGTCCCTTGCCTTAACCCGATAGGTGTAGGTGGTATCGCTGTCCAGGCCGTAATCGGTATAGCCTGGGCCCGACTTCCAGATCGAATTGTCTCCTCCGGGATTGCCGCTAAGTTCTTCGAAGAAATATTCCACTCCTGATGCATCGGTGGCGGTGACAGCCGTCATCGTTATTGAATAGCCGCCATATGCGTTTGGCTCAGACTGCCATTCCATCGGGTCAGGCGTAGGCGCATCTTCGTCCGGCGGACCACTGCCATAGTGTTCGAAGGCATCTACATGTGGTTCACCGGATGCAGTCTGGAGCCTGAGAGTATGAGCGGTATCGGCTAATATTCCGCTTTGCCAGGCCTGGATGCTTGCCACGGAGCCATCACTTATATTTACGATTTGTTGGAATATCTCATCGATATACACATTATATCCTTGTCCAGTATCATACTGCCATACATAGAAGCGCACCTGGGTGCCTGTAAAGCTATATGTTGCTGATATACCCATATTTGTTGTAAACGTAGCAGTATTCATGTAAGCGGTGCTCGGGCTTGTTTGAGACCACGAACCTGAATATGCAACCGAAGCGTCCCGGTCATCTACCTTCACCCAGGCACCTGAAGCGGATGCAGCTGTAAATAGCAATGATAACAAAATGCTTAAAATATTTTTCTTCATTTTAACTGACATTTCCTATTGACGTCAATAATCTGACATTATGCTTTTTAAGCGTTTAAATGGATAATTCACTCCTGTCGGTGTCAATAATCTTATCAAAAACACTGTGAATTGTCAAGGATTTCCTTTTCCGAGGCAGTTTGCACGAGTACAAGGCTTTTTACTTAATTAACCATTTAATTTTAGCGTGAATCCGTGTCTAAAAATCTCTCTTTTCTTAGCGTCCTCCGCGGTAAAATATTATCAGTGTTAACCAGTGAAATCTGTGGCTAAGGATATCTCTTTTCTCTGTGTCCTCCTTGGTCCGCCACGGCTTTTGTCCGCCGTAGCTTTATGCGAAGGAGGATGGCGACGGCGACTGTGGCTAATCATTCCAGTATCAAGCATCCAGAATCGAGGATTGACCGGCAGGCAAAGACAACATAGTAATTGCGGAAAACCACCGCCAAAAAACAAGACCTGGTGTGTCCAGATAACACCAAACGCGCTTGCACTATCTTGCTATTGGCCAAAAAAATAAAAAAATTTATCTCCATATCTCACATACACTTAGCGATTTCTGTCAATAGAAAAATCGCCGATTTTCGCACCAAACGCGCAAGTTTGTGCAAAGGGTGGAGGGACAATGTTTTTTTTTGTTGTGGTTTGTTGGCGGTTCTTTCGGGCGATTACTTCGTTGTTCTCGCCTGACCGCACGTACTCGACGTACAACAGTACGCCTCCGTGCGGCGGCAGGCAAACGCCTTGTACTCGCGCAAAGGTCCGCGCAAAAAAGAAGATGAGGTATATAAAAGTGTCATTCCCGCGAAAGCGGGAATCCAGAAAACCTGGAACCCGGGTCAAGCCCGGGATGACAGGGAAAATAAAAGAAAAAGAGCAAAATAAGAGAAAGGAAGAAGGAAATGAAAGTCAAAAGTTGCAAAGTTACAAAGGAACAAAGGCAGGGGGCCGGATACCAGATGCTCGATACTGGAGGCTCGAAACAAGAGAAAAGTTGTGAAAATTGCCGATTTGCCAGGCAGCTTCATGGTGTTCCTGAGCCAATGTCTATCTGCTGCCGTAAAGAAGGCGCTCAGCGTTCCTGGTGGCGGGTTGACCCAGCCGATTCGTGTAACAATTTCGAGGCGCCGCACGTTACGCAGGCCGAGATCGAAGAGATTGAAAAATCCGGAGCTAAGGTCATACTCCTTACGCAGGGCAAGTACGCCATTGTCGATGCGGAAGACTTCGAGCGGCTCAGTAGTTATAAATGGTGTGCGGTCAAAGGACGGCGGAACTGGTACGCTAAAACGTTGCGACGAAACGGTATGCCATTAGCGATGCACCGGCTGATTTTAGGCGCTCGGAAGGGACTTGTCGTTGACCATATAGACCACAACGGCCTGAATAATCGAAAGAGGAATCTGCGTCTCTGCACCAGACGTCAGAACAACCACAACCAGAGGCCACATGCCGGCAAAACATCGAGGTATAAAGGCGTGTACTGGAAAAAAAGTGCAAACAAATTCGTGGCACAGATACACATTCAGGGCAAAAAAATATGGTTAGGCTATTTCACAGATGAGATCGAGGCGGCGAAGGCGTACGATAAAAAGGCAGCGGAATTTTATGGTGAGTTTGCATATCTGAACTTTCCCGATCCTTAGCAGGAGGCGTTTTTGCGGTTATTTCGGGTGATTACGGCGTTACGCAACTTCGCAATGACAAGGGGAGTAGCGGTTATTATAATTTGTAACGGTCGAGATTGGCTCGGTGCCTTCAGGCACGAAAGATCCTCCTCGCAATGACAAAGTTATTGGTGGTTATTATAAATCGTAATGGTCAAGGTTGCCGCGTCGGCCTGACAAGGCGGGCCTCCTCGCAATGACAAAGTTATTGGTGGTTATTATAAATCGTAATGGTCGAGATTGCCGCGTCGCTTGTGTGAGAGACCCCCGGCGGCGCCGGGGGCTAAATATAGAAGTAGTATGCAGAGCATACCCTACCCAAAATACCGCGTGGGCCAGGTTCGGACAAGCCCTTCGATGAACTCTCTTCGACGGGCTCAGAGCAGGCATGGTAAACAGGGCAGGCAGCTCGCAATGACCTGTGAGTAATTCCAAGGCCGGTAGTTTTGAACGGGCGGTGGAGTCAGTCAACAATCTTATAGATAGTATCGTGTTTTCTTACGCGCTCCGGGACCTTGATGCCGACGGAGTCTCCGGCTTTGGCGGCCTGGACGGAGGCATTATCTATCTGTATTGAGTCAACCGTCAGCTCAAGGTCGGTAGTATGACCCCTGATGCGGATTCTGTCGCCGACATTCAAAGGCGAAGTCAACTCAAAAGCGGCTACTACAGGATGAGCGTAAAAATCCGATACCTTTCCAATTTCTTCTTCTGCCATCTGGACAGCTCCATTAGGTTCGGTTTGATTTAAATGTACGCTGACTGGAATTGTACCTAATTTGGTATCTGAGGCAAGAGGGAATATGAGATTAGTTTTGACAAAAAAAATGATTTTTGAGACGATTTAGCTATTGACAACGAAGGAAAATCGGCGATAATATAATATGGTTGTAGTGTAATTTGGTGGTTTGTTCAGGAAAGAGGTATAACGGGCCTGGAGGGAGGCTGGTGATTTAGTAGAACTTTTTAGTATAGTAAGCGTTAGTGGGGTATATCCTTTCATCTCTCAAGAGTATGCTTCCAATAAAAGAATAATGAGAGATATTAGTTTAGGGGCCTGTAAACAGGCCAAGGAGAAGTTTAAGTGAGTACAGGTACGGTAAAATGGTTTAATTCAAGTAAGGGATATGGTTTTATTTGTCCGGATGACGGTGGGGATGATTTGTTTGTTCACCACTCGGATATTCAGACGGAAGGCTATGCCTCGCTAAATGAAGGGCAGAAGGTTGATTTCGAAATCGGCGAAGGCAAGAAAGGGCCATGTGCAACGCAGGTTGTACCGGCTTAACAACGCAGCTTGAGAATTGAAAGGCCCTGCCTAATGGCAGGGCCTTTTTTAAGAGCATTAAACGGGAAGTGTCGGCTGCAATGACATTATTTCCCTGAAAGTAGCGGAGGAGATTGCCGGGCAAATGCCAATGTTGCGGAAGCCGTTTATATTTTTGCTTGTCATTGCGCTTGGCGGAAGTTTCTTCTATTACCACAATAATAAGGAAGCTTTCAGGAGGGGTTTGCATAAGATCAAGCCCGCGATCAAAAAAGATTCGACAGGTTACGATGGCAGTAATCCCCTTACAATACTGACTACCCAGTTGATAACAAGGCACTTCAATATTCACACAAATCTTGATTTTGAGCGATTAGATTATTTTGAAAAGTTCTTCGAGGGCTTTTTTGAATATGTCGACGGTGAAGTTTTTAAGATAAAACAGCCCAAACGGCTCGAGGTTTTCCTGTTCGACAATCTCAAAACCTACGGCCCTTACGCCAGGTATCTGACAGGGCCTTATTACACGCCATACGGTTTCTATGTGCCCGACTTGAACATTATAGTCGTGAACGCGGACACCGGCCTTGGCACGACAACACACGAACTGACACATCAGTTTATAGATTGTGGTTTCGACATACTCCCGGTCCAATGGATTCATGAAGGCATCGCTACATTTTTCGAAAGGTTTATCGGATATCTGGATGCCGATGGCAAATTGCACATCACATTTGGATACTTCAGCAACACCAGGTTACCTCTTACCAAAGAAAATTTTGATAAACTCAGGCTACAGTCGCTGATTGCTCAGGGATATTATTCGCAAAATCTAATCCGCTCGTTTGTAATGTTCCTTCATAAAAAAGGGAAGTTCAAGGAATTCGTACGGCTTGTGGCCAATTCAAGGGACGACCCGTACGGAATAGGCGCTATTGAAAAAGTCTGCGGCAAAGAACTTGATGAAATTGAGGTCGAGTGGAAACAATGGGTGCACGAGCTGCCAATGGATAACGACATCTTCCTGGTAGAAGAGTCATTCGTCAAGACGGAGGCCGAGTGGAAGGAGTGGTGGAGCCAAAACGAGCACAGGCTGTACTTTGACGCCGAAGAAGAGGTTTATCACGTAAAAGACGCCTATAAAGAATATTCTGAACAGACCACAGAAGAAGGCGGCCTCAAGAAACTTTAAAGCGGTGAGAGCTAATTGGTGTCTCTTTTTCTTTTGGAGAGGATGAGGAGATTGCGCAGTTGGTCGGGGCCTGGTGCGGCGAGCCAGCGTTTTTCGAAATCTTTTTCCTGGGCAATCTGGGCTATTGCCATCAGGGCACGCAGGTGGTAGTTCCTTTCGTCCTTACTGCCGGCCAGGACGAACATTGTTTTTACGGGGTCGGGGGCACTTGAAAAGGTGATGCCATCAACGGCGCGGATAACTAATATGTCGAATTTGTTTTCACCCTGGACGATTATGTGTGGAATAGCAAGGCCTGGCTGAATCACGGTTGAGCCCGCTGCCTCACGGTGAAGGAATTTTTCGAAGAGTACGTATTCATCCGCACCTAAGCGGGCGGAGAGGATATTGGCAGCTTGGCGGAAGACCTTCTCAGCGTCGGTCGTGCCTTTTATGTCTAAGATTTCGCATTTTTTTATGAGTTGGTCGAATCGGTCCTCGATAATCTCATCTCGTTCCAAGAGAATATCGCGAAGCTCATCTTCAAGAGTAACGGTCTGCAATTCTTTATCGGTGACGCGCCGGACGATGTGCATTGCCGCTGACGCCCGGCGTACTCGCTTGGAGACGTAGAGGACGTACCAGGCGGCGCTGGCGAGGATAAAGGCGCCGGAAATGAGGAGCGGAATTTTTCCCATATCGATTATGAGGGCGCTGTAAGCGATGATAGCGAAAATTTGTATGTAGGGATACATGGGGGATTTGAACTGTGGTCGGTAGCTTTGGATTTTGCTTTCGCGCATGATGATGACGCTGGCGTTGGCGAGGATGAACAGTATTAACATCAGTGTCGATGCGGTTTTTACGAGCGATTCGATGTCGAGGAAGACGATGGCTATGATCATGAATCCGCCGGTGAACAGTATGCTGACATGAGGTGTTTTGAAGCGTCCGCCGATACGCCCCAGAACCGGTGGCAGGAGTCGGTCTCTGCTCATTGCCATAGGACAGCGCGAGGCGGCTAATATTCCGCCATTGGCGGTGGTTACAAAAGCGGCTATCGCAGCCAGGCTCAGTATCGCAAAACCTGTAG
>SDBT01007382.1_pt1 | contig 18083 bp, 20 predicted proteins | sample 2277101 | NCBI WGS metagenome assembly SDBT01 (sample SAMN10404973, study PRJNA504765) | marine sediment metagenome | isolation source: marine sediment core GS10_PC15, 103 cmbsf | place: Arctic Ocean: Southern Knipovich Ridge | collected 2010 | reverse complement strand
AGACCAGGCTTTGAATACGATATTTGGTTTTGCAAATGTTTTTACTTTTTCTTCTATAAAACCCATAAATATTCTCAACTCTTGTTTATTAGATAAAAAGATAACAATTATTATTCAAATTAAGCAATTAAAAACTTTCTATTTTCTAACTTTTAATATAGAGACCTATAAATTGGGCTTGCTCTATAATATGGCTTTTCATTGCTTTTTCTAAATCTTCTTTAGTGACCCCTTTTTCAAGATCCAACAAAACATCTAAAGCATAGAGTTTAAAAAAATAGCGATGAGTTCCTGTAGGAGGACAAGGAGCAATATAGCCAATTTCACTAGCGCTATTTATTCCCTCAATCCCTAAAGAAGAGTTTCCGTCGATTTTATCTACAATTGGAATATTGAATATTACCCAATGGACAAAAGTTTGATTTGGAGCATCTGGATCATCCATAATTAAGGCTAAAGATTTTGCATCTTTTGAAATATTTTCAAATTTTAAAGTAGGATTAATATTTCCCCCTTGGCAGGTAAATTTTTTTGGGATCATTTGATTGTTTTGGAAATCAGGACTTGAAATTTTCATAAAAACTCCTAAAATTGTATAAAAAATAACTATTTGAAGTTTATAAAGAACTCAATCTAAAATCCAGTCTAAAACGATATTATCTATCCAATGAAACCCGGTTGATTTACTGGGCATTCCAATATATCCAATATGGCCTCCCCTTTTCGTTCTGAAAAGGTGAACATTTTTAGGCATCACAAAATTTTCAAAATCTTGGATTTTAATTATTGGATCATCTTCTGAGAATAAAATATTTGTCTCAAATTCAATAGCTGGAATTAGATATTTTGCACTAGACCTTTTATAATAATCTATATGGTCTTTAAAACCATATTGAGGAACAGTATATAGCCTATCAAAATCTTGAAAATGAAGATTTTTTGGAAACTCTACTTTGTTAAGATCCGGAAATGTTTGACATCTATTATTTATATCCTCTCTTAAAAGCTTTACAAAATATTTCTCATAGACCCTATTTTTAGGAGTAGATAAAAGTTTAATACTAGAATAGAGATCTACAGGAGGATTGATAGCAATCGCTTTTTTCAAAAGCTTTAAATTTGCAATGCTAAGCTCAGCGGCTAACTTTAAAGTAATATTGCCACCTAAAGAAAATCCCAAAAGTGTTATTTCTGATTCAGGAGTCTCTGCTAATATAAACTTTAAAGCCTCAAACACATCATCGCTCTGTCCTGCATGGTAAACTTTTCTAGCTTTTCCCAGTCCAGATCCACAACCCCTTAAGTTTAAACGAATAGCTCGAACTCCCAATTTTTCAAGCTTTTTTGCAAGTCTAACTAAACAAGCCGATTTATGAGAACCACAAAGACCATGGATCATCAAAACACTAGAATCTGTCTTTTTCCAATTCTTTGGTGTTGTAACCTCTAAAGCGAGATGATCCCCATCCGGCAGCATTACAAAGCTCGTATGAGATATAGGGCCTCGTCTAATAGCAGGCAACGACCCCATAAATGTCTGAGGGAAAGAGCCTTTTATAAACGGTAGAGGATTAAATTCTAATTCTTCACTCACAAAATAACTATCCTTTAATACAATCTTTCTAATTGTTATTTTGCAAAATGATTAATTATAAATCAACATTAATTGTAATATGATTAATTACAGATATTTATAGATTAATTATAATAAAAACAGGTGATTTTTAATTATCTTAAATCACAGAAGACAAACAGTTATTCTTCTACTCTAACGTAAATGAAAAAAGAGGCTTCTTCTGTCAATTTTTGATAGTCCTTTCTTAATTCATGTCCCGCTTCTTCAGCTTCCTCTTCAGCTCCAAATAACAGCTCATCGAGCCCTTTTTTAGGTACAATTCTTGAAGTGCCGGCTCCTCCTCCATTGAAATAATACATTTTGTTCTCATCTTTAGCTTCGGGAAAATTTACCCAAGACGCATAATGATTATTATTTTCATTTGCTAGAACAGATTGCAATCTATACTTTTTCCCTTCAAAAGAGAAATATAAAGAAGGTATTATCGCTTCATAAGCTCTGCTAGCTGAATAGCCCTGACGAGGGCTTTGTATAAATAATACTTTGTTATCATTTTCTATCCTCATCTTAGAAAAAGATTGACATCTTCGGCTTACCATATCTATGAATTCAAGTAAAGTGGTACAGGCTTTTCCTCCGTTTTCTTTATACGCTATAAATTGCATTTCAAAATAACTTTTAGTTTCTTCATCAATTCCTAATCGTATTGTTTGTAAAGCTTGTTGAATATTTTTTTCAGCAGTTTCATGATTTATTCTAATTTGATTTTCTCGTTGAATTAAATCATGAATGGTCACGAACCCTTTAGGATCTAGTATCTCTTCAGAAAAATAAGCAATGATTTGATCTATTATCTGTCCTATTGGGGCAAGTTCATTGCTTCCTAATGAATAATAATTAAATTCATTATCATCTTCCCAATTAATCCCTAATTTCTCAAAAAGACGACTTAAAAATTCATCGGGTTGTAAAAAATCTCCTTTCCTATAATCTCCCATAACTAATCTTCGCAGACGAAGTAAATCATTTCCCTGAACTAATGACATATCTTTTGGCGATCTAAGAATATTTGTAATTTTTATTAATTGGTCTCTAATTGCTTTCGCATTGCCAGCTTCTTTTTCTGGACCTACAAGCAAAAGTTCATCAAAAACATCAGTTGCTGCAAACATATTAAATAGTAATGATGCAATAGCGCATGAATTTCCTGCATTTCGAATCCCCTGAACTTCACTTAAATTCTCTGGTAATTGATAAATAACTCCCAAACTATAAAGTTTTGTTATTCTTTCTTTTCTTTCTAACACTGATAACTTTCCGTAAGGCCTACTACTTGCAAGACTACTAGCGGAAGCGCTACTAGAACTTGAAGAAGAACTACTAGAGCTAGAAGAAGAGCTCAAGCTACTATTATTATTATCTTCATCTTCTTCAGTTGTTGGGTTATCAAGTTTACTTACGGCAAGTACCTTTTGTAATATTTCTTCTTCACTAAGCCCAGAATTTTCGCTTCTTTCTTTGCTAACAGATCCATCGGATTCAGAAGAAATACCACTTTTTCCTTCTTTTTCTTTTTTGGGCTCACTTTTAGGAGTATTAGCTCTAGATGTAATAGCATGAGAAATTCCACTATAAATCATTGATCCTAAATACATACCGAGATTTATAATCACGTTTGCAAGTTTTTTAATTACGCTGGGACAACTACAGTTTTTTGCTTCTACTAATTTACCTTCGGCATTAGCAGCTCCATCTGATGCAACGTTTGAACCTGAGGATCTTTGTCTTAATCCTAAAGTTGAATCTGAACTCATAGCTTATTATCCTTTTTTTTAAATATTTATATTAATTTAATAAAAACTGCTATTTAAAATTAATTATAACATAATTAATGCATTAAAAACAAAAGATTATTAATAGTTTAATAAAAAAAACAGAGTATTAATATATAAAAATGATGATCTTTTAAGCTAAAGAGGCAAATCTAGATTCATCCGATAGGATTTCAGCATCTTTTTTTTTATATTCAGCTACCTTTCTATCGTAAGTCATTGATTGTAAATAGCTGCCGAGCGCTGTTATAATCTTAAAGGGAAACGATGAAAGTTTTTTAATAACGTTTGGACAACTACAGCTTTTCGCTTCTACTAATCTATCTTCAGCTGCAGATGCTCTTAATTCATCTAAGTTTATTGGTTTTAATCCAAAATCCGTTACTTCGGTCATATTTTTCTCCTCATTAAGTTTTTCATAAACGATATAATATCACAATTTAACATTTTAAAACATACTATTAATTTAAAATATTATTATTAAATAAATTGCTTTTATTATTTAAATTAATTACTTAATATCTTTTAAGTTATTAACAATTAGCGATATAATGAATTTCATGTTATTTAAAACAAATATTTTAATATATAATTAAAATAATAATTTCACAAATAGCCTTAATTAAAAATTTAAAAAAAACATTTATTTGTTATAAGAATAAAAAATAGGCAAAAAAGTGAACTTGAAGTTATTTGTTATATTTTTATTATTTTTCCCTTGTTTAATCTTTGCTCAAAGGGAATATGCTCCTTGGTATACAGGACCACTACTAGCGGATAATGGGACCAACACAGCAAAAGGAAAGGTTAATATTCAACCATACTTATTTTTTAGAGATACAAATGGTGTCTATAATAAATCTTGGGGGCATCAATCAGCTCCTAGCACTTTTACCTTTCATTCGCAGTTAGAGCTTGAAGCGGGATTAACAAAGTGGTTAGATATTAAATTTATTGGAAATGCTTTATATAAAGATAAAGAAGGCGAAAAATCCTTTGAAGTTGGTGATACTAATGTAGAGATTGGCATTCAGCTTCTAAGAGACAAAATGTTTACCATGATTCCAGCTATTAGACTTACGATAGCAGAGAATTTCCCAACCGGAAAATACAAAAATCTAAATCCTAACAAATTAGGAATTGATGCAAGCGGAAGTGGCTCTTATGAAACTCTATTTGGTTTTGTACTTGAAAAAGTTGTTTATTGGTTTGAATCTCATCCAATAAGATATAGAATAAACCCAACATATACATATTCAACAAAAGTATCTGTTAAAAATTTCAACACATACGGTGGGGGTTTTAACACTAACGGCAAAGTAAAACCAGGAGGCTTTTTTTCAGGGATTTTTTCATTTGAGTTTAGCTTTACTCAAAGATGGGTTTTTGCAATGGATATAGCTCAGACCTATTCTGGCAAAACAACTTTTAAAGGAATGCCTGGCTTAGCAGAAGATGGATCTATTGCAAGCAACGCAAAAAAAACTAGTAATCAAACATCTTTAGCTCCAGCTATTGAGTATAACTTTTCAGCAAATCTAGGAGTTTTAGCAGGCTCTCACTTTTCTGTTCGAGGAAAAAATTCAACAGATTTTGCATCTGGGATAATTTCAGCGACATACACTTTTTAACTATATAGGAATCGCTAAGAAAAATATAATCGTTTCTAACCCTGGATTTTTACGACCAATAGAAGCATTTGAAGTATGAGAGATATGAGCGCCAATTCTCATTTGATTTGTAAATTTTATAGCAGCCTCTATTCCTGATCTAAACTCTAAAGGAAACCCTAAATCTTTACCATCTCCTTTGCTGTAATAACCCGCTGCAAAATTCGGTGCTATTACAAAATGGGGATTTGGAAATAAATCTAAGGATACTCCCCCATATGCATAGACTTGTTTTTTTGTAGTCATAGAAGCGCCTATTATTGGATGAAAAAGCCACTTAGAATATTTAGATTTAAATTCAGCTCTAAATGCTGTTGAGCGAGAATTTGGTCTTCGAAAATTATTTATCCCAGCGCCTAAATACAATAAATTTTTTTCGTTTGCAGAAACAAAAACCACCGAAAATAAAAAAAATATCAAAGTTATTTTTTTTAACATTTTTCCTCATAAAATCTCTTTATAAACAAATTGTATTTTTTATGAAATTTTTATTTAAATTGAAAAAAAAAATAAACTTCTGCATCATCTGAACTCTTTTTTAACAAAGGAGTACTTAAATGAAAAATTTTATTACAAAATACCTAGCTATTGTAACAATTTTTTTAGCATCTTTTGCTTTTGCAAATGAAAATAGAATAGAAACAAGTTCTAGAGAACTTACAGAAAATGAAAAAAAAGAACTCATCGAACAGGAAAAACAAGAATTTTCTTCTACGGAAAATAAAGTGTTTTCACAAGCAATTTATAACAATCAATATCCACCTTTAGTTTTTAATCAAACCATCCACAATTTAGTTGGTGTTTCTGTTTTATGTGATTATTTAATTATTGAAGATGGCTCTGAGTGGAATATAAAATCTGGTTATTTTAAAGAAGTTTTTTCTTGGCAAGAACATGATCCAATTGTGATCGTAAAAAATGATTCATTTTATTCATCATATTTTCATGGGTATAAATATAAAATGATAAATGCAAATACCAACACATCTGTTGAAGTTAAAATGCAATTAAATCCAATTTCAGATAATCCATACACGCTACAAATAGCTGCAATTAATCCAACTACATGTGAAGTCATCTTAACAGATAATTCACTATGGGAATGTGATCCTTCTCAAAAACGTCTTTTAGAAAAATGGATTGCTCAAGACGGCATAATCATTGGAACAAACTCAAAAGGTTGGTTCAATAATACTTATGATAACTTTTTAATTAATGTAAGGATTAAAGATTACGCTCTTCAAGAAATTAAAGCTAACAGAGTAGAATAGGAAAAATATATGGCAAATCCCGTTCAACAAAAAGTATCTACAGCAATTGAAGAAGCAAGGGCAGAAGCAGAAGAAAAACCTTCTTCCCCTGTCTCAAGAGTTGCTGTTCGTTCAATTAATGAATCTCGTGGATCAGGTGGATCAGGAAGAAGTTCTCCAATTTTGCAAAATCCTGAAGCAGAAGAAAAACCTTCTTCCCCTACTTCAAGAGTTGCTGTTCGTGCAATTAATGAAGCTCGTGTACCAAAAAGAGAATAAATAAAAGAGGCTTTTTATAAAGAAGCCTCTTTATAAATTTTAAGGAGTAAAAAAAATGGCCTCAAGATCAATACCTAGCGCATATGCTAGCCCTTCTTCTCCAACGAGAAGAAATGAAAATAATAATTATTTCTCAAAAATTATTAGAGTTGCACTTGCAACCTTAGGTACTATTGCATCTTATGCATTTTTGCCACCTATTGGAGCTACAGCTGTATCTGCTGGAATAATTATTGCAACGATTATTAGTTTTTTTAAATCTAATTCTTCAGATGCTTCTTCAGCTTCTACTGGCTTTGTAACTATACCCCCTGCCCTGCCAAGACGACCTTGGTATGCCCAATATAACCCTTTTGCATTTTCATCGTTTCCTAGTCGAGAGCCCGTTGCCACACCTTCTCCAATGCATAGAAGACCAAGACTAGTTGTAAGAGAGAATCATTCAGCTCCAAGAGCACCAACAAGACCTCCTGCGGCACCATCTGCTCCTTTTAGAGACTATTCTTCTTCACCACCAAGCGCTCCTAGTGCCCCTCCATTATCACCTAGAGCTGTAGTTAGAATTCCAGCAACCGACAGAGTCGCAAGAAGAAACGCTTCTAGCCGCCCTGCATTTTCACCTAGTGCCGCAGGACCATCCGCTTCTAGCGCAGCATTTACAGCCGGAAAAAGAGTTCCAAGAAGATAAATAAACTAAAATAGAAAATGTATTGTCATAAATGCAAAAAAAAATTAGATCTGCCAAGTAAAAAAGTAGGGTTCAAAGAAACCTGCTTTTTTTGCGAAGCAGATCTACATGTTTGTAAAAACTGCAGATTTCACTTAATTGGAAAACCAAATGACTGCTTAGTTCCAAATACCGAATATGTATCTGATAGAGAAAAATATAACTTTTGTGAAGAATTTTCATTTAAAGATAATTTATCAGATCAAGAAACAAAATCAAAAAAAGATATCTCTAAAAAACTCTTCGATGAAGAATCAGATGATGATTCAAAAAATGACTTTGATTCTCTTTTTAAAGATTAAACTTTGGTAACTTTGACTATCGTTAAAACAAAGAAAAAAAATGCTATTGGAAGATAGATCAATGATGGATAAGTAAAAGTTATAAGATAAGGCGATATAAGAAAACAAAAAAGACCAATTATAACAAAAGTAAAAATGGAAGACATAATAGGGCTTAGCTTTTTTCTCAAAAGATTATTTAAACTAAAATTTAATCCCCAAATAATAAAAAAAGCTATGGTCCACTCTATAAAATATATTAAAATTTTCATTTTTTCCCCTTCTTTGTAGTAATTTTTATTCTCATAATATCAAAAAGCAGCCAGATAACTAGAGCTACAACGTACTCAGATACAGCAATATCAAATCCTAAAGTTAAAGAAACTATTGGAAGAATTATTACAGCTACTGTAAAAAAAGCTAAAAAAATAGCCATATCCTTTTTAAGTTTTTTAGAGTATAAAAAGAGAGCTATTCTAGTTAAAATCCCGACAATAATTACAACAATTATAAAATTTTTAAAAAACGCCATTTTTTTTAATCTTGCTTAAAATTTGATATATATCAAAAAAAGCCTAAAACATTAAGAAGAATTAAAATAATTAATATTGGAGATATATATTTTAAGCAAATTTTAAAATACATAGCAACTAAAGGTCTATGATGAAAAAACGCTTCTTTAGATACTTTTAGATGCTCAAATGCTTTTTTCATGCCCCAGACATATGCGACTAAAACGACAATTAAAAAACCGCCGAGAGGCACTAAAATATTTACAGATAAAAATGAGATAAAATCGAAAAAATTTAATCCAAAAAGAGTAAATCTTTTCAGAAGACCAAAAGATAAAGCAGATGGCACACCTACTAAAAAAGCTAAAACACCGGTGAAAATAGATGCCTTTTTTCTTTTCCATCCTTTTTCATCGATTAGATATGAAATAAAAGGCTCTAATGCAGAAATCTCTGATGTTAAAGCAGCTAATGTTGCCAAAAGAAAGAAGAAAATAGATAAAAAATAACCTAGTTTCATCTTAGAAAAAACCAACGGTAGAGTCTCAAAAATTAAAGATGGACCAACTCCTGGCTGTAAATCTTGAGAAAATACAATAGTAAAAATAGCAATACCTACTAAAATAGAGATAAGAGTATTTAATAAAACAACAGGAAAGCAACTTTTGGGGATATCCTCTTTTTTAGAGAGATAACTTCCGTATGTAACCATAGTTCCTTGCCCTAAAGAGAGAGTAAAAAAAGCTTGACCAAGAGCTATTAATATCCCGGCAGGCGTTACTAGATCCCATCTAGGAGAGAGTAAAAATTTTAAACCTTTAGATGCAGATGGAAGCGAAATTCCTTTAATTACTAAAATAATTACAACTACTATCAAAAGAGGCATCATTATTTTGCTTTTTTGCTCAATGCCTTTTCTTACACCAAAAAACAAAATTAAAATGGAAAGAGCCATAAAAAGAAAATGAAAACCAACAGACCAAAAAGCAGATGAGCTTAACTTATCGAAATGATCTAAAGCTTGAGAGGAAGCCGAAAAGCTCAAATGACCTAAAATAGATTCTATTAAATACCCAAGCATCCAACCTGCTATCACGCTATAAAAAGAGCTGATAATAAATCCTGTAAAAATTACTGATTTACCAGAGAATCCCCAAAATTTATTTTTGCCAATTTTTTTAAAAGCTCCAAATGGAGATAGTTGAGCAGTTCTGCCTACAACAATTTCAGCAATTAAAATCGGAAAACCAATTAAAGCTAAAAAAATTAAATAAAGCAAAATAAAAGCAGCGCCACCGTTTTGCCCTACAACATATGGAAATCTCCAAATGCTACCAAGCCCAACTGCAGAACCGAGTGCAGCAAAAATAAATCCTGTTCTAGACTTCCAGGATTCTCGTTTTTCAAATGGTTTCATAAGTATTTAAAAAATTTTTAAAAAATATTATACATCAATAGTCCTATAAGAAAAAATGAAAATATTTTTTTTTGCAAAATTATTTTTTAATTATTTTTTTTTAAATTTAAGTTTAGATGAAATATACTGATAGTTTTTAAATTTTAATAAGTTGGAGAAAATGTTTCAAAAAGGAAGAACGATTAATGTTTTTATGCTAGCGATGATAAATGTCGCAGCACTAGTAAATATTGCAAATATATCAGTTTCTGCAAAATATGGTTTTGCATCCATTTTTTTTATTGCAGTTTCCTCAATCGCTTTTTTTATTCCAATTGCACTTATCTCTGCAGAGCTAGCAACAGGCTGGCCACAAAGAGGCGGAGTATATATTTGGGTGAAAGAAGCCCTAGGAGATAATTTTGGATTTTTAGCGATATGGTTACAGTGGATTGAAAATGTGATATGGTATCCAACGGCTCTATCTTTTGCTGTTGTTAGTTTTGCCTATATTTTTAATCCAAGCCTCGCTCAAAACAAAACTTTTATAATAAGTTCAATAATTATAGTTTTTTGGTTATCTACTATCGTTAACTTTTTTGGAATGACTATATCTGGATGGATAAGTACTATCTGCGCAATATTTGGTACAATCCTTCCTGGAGTTTTAATTATTGTTTTGGCAGGTCTTTGGCTATTTTTAGGCAATCCATCTCAAATAACTTTTTCAAAAGAAACTTTTTTTCCAGATTTTAAATCGATATCACAATTTGCTCTGCTCTCTGGAGTGTTGATGTCACTGAGCGGTCTTGAGATGTCTGCTGTTCACGCAAAAGAAGTAAAAAACCCTAAAAAGAACTACCCTATTTCCATTTTAATATCGGCTATAATTATTATTTCAATTTTATCTTTTGGAGCTCTTGCAATCGCTATCGTTATTCCTTCAGGAAGTATTGAGCTTCCAGCTGGTGCTATCGAAGCTATGGCTAGCTTTTTTAGAGCATATAACCTCCCAAAATTAACATCTGTTGTAGCTTTTTTTATTACTATCGGCGCTCTTGGAATGATAAGCACTTGGACAATTGGACCGATCAAAGGTATGTATGCAACAGCAGAGCATGGCGATCTTCCTATTTTTTTACAAAAACTAAACAAACATCAAGCTCCTGTAAATCTTTTAGTATTGCAAGCTATCATCGTAACAATTTTAACATTTGTATTTTTATTAATGCCCACTATTAGTTCATCTTATTGGATACTACTAAATTTAACTGCGCATTTATATCAGATCATGTACATACTCATGTTTATATCTGCGATTGTTTTAAGGTATAAAAAACCCAATGTTGAAAGAGCATATAAAATTCCATTTAAAAATGTTGGTATGTGGGTAGTTGGATCTATAGGAATAATAGGCACTACATTTGCAATAATTGTTGGATATATAATGCCAGAGCAAATTCCTGGATTTAACGCAATATCATATGAGATCTTTTTAATTGGAGGAACTCTTTTGTTTTGTATAATACCATTTATAATTAGATATTTTAGAAAACCATCTTGGCGTCTACATCATAAAAAGATGCAAGATGAAAGAAAAAGATAAGAGCAAATAAATTACTTTTATGTTACATTGAGAAAAACCCGAAAGGTAATTTATGTGTGGAATCTTTGGTTATCTAGGATCTAAAAGTTCAATAAAAGAATGTCTTAATGGTTTAAAACTTTTAGAATATAGAGGCTATGATTCTGCGGGTATTGCATCTATAAAAAATAATAAGTTAATTCATTTTAAAGCTAGTGGTAAAATTCAATCTTTAGAAAAAAAAATAAATCTAAAAGATTTAAAATTAAACTTAGCGATCGGACATACTAGATGGGCAACGCATGGAAGTGCAACAGAGAAAAATGCCCATCCTCATTTTGATGACAAACAAAATCTAGCAATTGTTCACAATGGTATAATTGAAAATTACAATATTTTAAAAGAGTTACTCTTAGCAAAAAATTTTAAATTTAGATCAGATACAGACTCAGAAGTTATAGCTCAATTAATCTCTTCTCATTATAAAAATGATTTAATAGAAGCGAGCATAAAAAGTTTAAAAGAGCTAAAGGGATCTTTTGCTATCGCCTTGATTCATAAAGATCATCCAAATGAACTAATAGCAGCTAAAAGAGACTCTCCAATAGCTATAGGATTTAATGATAAAAAAACTGAATTTATAATTTCTTCTGATCCCAATGCATTTTCTGGCAGAAATTTAAATATAATATTTTTAAAAAACGATGAAATCGCTCATATAAAAAACCAAAATATTAGGGTTATAAATTTAAAAAATAAGATCGTTTTAAAAAAACCAGAAAGGATAAACGCAAAAAACATAAAATTTTCGAAAAAAGGGTTTGAGCATTTTATGTTAAAAGAAATTTTCGATCAGCCCTTAACAATTCAAAGGGCATATCTTGGAAGGATTATAGAAAATAGTGGCTCTGTTGAATTCGAAGATCTAAAATTTTCTAAAAACTTTTTATCTAAAATCGACAACATTTTAATTACGGCTTGTGGAACATCTTATCATGCAGCACTCATTGCCAAATCATTAATTGAAGAAAAAGCAAATATTGTAGTTGCAACGGAGATAGCCTCAGAGATGAGATTTAAATCACCAATTTTAACAAAAAACTCTTTAGTTATTGCAATATCTCAATCAGGCGAGACAGCAGACACGATAGCGGCTATTAAAACAGCTAAAGAAAAAAAAGCAAAAATATTATCTATAGTAAACGTAGAAAACTCAACGATTTCTAGAATTTCAGATAGTTCAATATTCTTAAAAGCAGGAATAGAAAGAAGTGTTTGTTCAACTAAAGCTTTTAGTTCACAAATAACAGTTTTATATCTTTTTGCAATATATCTAGCCAGATTAAAATTAATGGATAAAAAAGAGGGAATTTTATTTCTAAATGAGCTAAAAAAAATCCCTTCAAAAGTTAGAAAAATCTTAAAAAACACCTCAATAATAGAAGAAAAAGCAAAAAAATATTCAAAATTTGAAAATTTCTTTTTTTTAGGCAGGAATTTAATGTATCCAACAGCAATGGAAGCAGCCCTAAAACTAAAAGAGATCTCATATTTACATGCAAGTGCATATCCAGCAGGTGAAATGAAACATGGCCCATTAGCTTTAATAGACTCTAAACTTGCAATCATAGCTTTTTGCGCTAACAAAAAAACCTACGATAAGATGTTATCTTCTTTAATGGAAGCTAGAGCTAGAAAAGCTAAGATACTAGCTTTTGCAACCAAAAACTCTTATGGGATAGAAGATATTGCAGACGATGTTATTTGGTTAGATAATACAATAGATGAGCTTTCTATTTTCCCATCAACTATAGCAGCTCAGTTATTTGCTTATTTTATTGCAAAGATACGAAAAACAGATATAGATCAACCAAGAAACTTAGCAAAATCGGTAACAGTAGAATGAAAAAAACAAAAAAACAAAAAAAAACAAAAAGACCACTTTATACTATTTTCATTTGTATATTCATAGCTTTAGCTATTTTTATTTTTTTTCTTCCTGCTTTTTTCTCAACTAAAACAGGCACTAACTTTTTAATTAGTAAAATAGAGAAAAAATCAAATGCTAAAATTGAAATTGAATCTTTTCATTTAACCTGGTTTGGTCCACAAAAAATTAGAGACTTAAAATATAGAGATCCAAACATTGATATGAATGTAGACTCTATCACATCAAACATGAGTCTTTTATCTTTTTATAAATCTATAAAATCTTATAAAAAGCTAAAGCTTTTTGCTAATACTGAAGTTGATAATTTAAATGTAGTTATACACTATCCAAACAAATCTCAAGCCAATTTTAATAATGTTAATGCTTCTATCAAAGCAGATCTAAAGGGAATAGATTCTATTGAAATTGAAGGAAAAACAACTGAAAATAACCTTGAAGGAAATTTTACAGCTTTTATTGAATTTTCAAAGGGGAAAATTCAATCAACTATAAATGGAAAAAACATTCCTACAATCGGTATAGATCAGCTACTATTTTATCAAAATCCAAAATATGAAAATTTTTTATCTGAAATTCTAGGCTCTAGTTTAGATCTACATTTAGAGTCTACCCTTGAAAATTTTAAAGGACCGATTGACATAGATTTAAAATCTACAAATGCAAATGCTTCTTTAAATCTTTTTTATGAAAAAGATAAAATAACTTTAACTAAAGACGCTACTATTGTTTTAAATTTATCTCCTATAAATCCTCAATTTGCAAACAATATTACCTATCTTGCATCTCAAAAAAATTCTCCAATAGTAATAAAAATTTCAAAAAATAATTTTTCATATCCAATATCCCCTTTTAAAATTCAAAATCTAAAAATTGGTCATATGTCTTTAGATTTAAATAAAATGCTCATATCTAATACAGGAGTTATTAGAACACTCACTTCTTTAGCTAAACTTGGATCTTCAAATATTGTAGGTATGTGGTTTACAAATGTTAACATTCAAACAGAAAATGGTATGCTTTATTCAGATAGAATGGATTTTTTGATTGATGAAGCTGTTCATTTATGTACTTGGGGAAAAATAGATCTAAATAACAGAACTCTAAGAATGAATTTAGGAATAACAGCGGATACACTAGAGAGTGTTTTTGGTATTCAAAATCTTCCCGATGATTACGTTATCAAAATCCCAATAAAAGGCACAATTGAAAATCCCAAAATTGATGCATCTAAAGCTACTGCTAAAATATTAGCACTTTCAGCTCTTCAAAAATCTAGTGGTATCGGCGCCATAATTGGTGGTATTGTTACGAAATTTCAAAAAGATCAAGGCATTCCCCCTGCTAAAAGACCATTTCCTTGGGAAGGGAAAATCAGAAGAAGAAGAGCTCCTAGTAGTCCGAATAATATCTTTGATTTTTTTAAATAAAAAAATAAGATATAAATACTAAATTTCAATTATAATTAAATTACAACAAAATGAGTAAAGTATGACTGTACCAGTAACGTATCATTCTCTAGATGAGACCAATCCACCACACACTGATACACAAACGGATAATATCTTAATACATCAATAGAAATTTGATTAAATCTCTATTGATGTGTGAAATGCAAAATTACTTAATTTTTTAAGCAATCGTAACTTCTTTACAAAGATAAACATCTTGGACTGAATTAATAATTTCAACACCTTCTTTTATAGGTTTTTGAAAAGCTTTTCTACCCAAAATAAGCCCCATGCCCCCTGCTCTTTTATTAATAACAGCCGTCTCAGTTGCTTGAGCCAAATCGTTCTCTCCAGAGGCTCCACCTGAATTTATAAGACCAATTCTTCCCATGTAGTTATTAATAACTTGATATCTACAAAGATCAACTGGATGATCTGATGATAGCTCTGTATACATTTTTTCTGAGTATTTACCAAATTTTACAGCTTTATAACCTCCATTATTTGTTGGAAGCTTTTGTTTAATAATATCTGCTTGAATTGTAACGCCGAGATGATTTGCTTGACCTGTTAGATCTGCAGAAGAGTGATAATCTTTATCTCCAACTTTAAAAGCTGAATTTCTTAAATAACACCATAAAATTGTTGCCATACCAAGATCATGAGCATGTTCAAAAGCTTTTGCAACTTCAACAATTTGTCTATTGCTCTCTTCAGATCCAAAATAGATCGTAGCGCCGACAGCAACACATCCCATTTCATAGGCTTGTCTAATGGATGCAAATTTAATCTGATCGTAGGTGCTTGGATATGAGAGTAGTTCATTGTGATTAAATTTTAAAACGAAGGGAATTTTATGAGCATATTTTCTAGCAACAATAGCTAGTACACCAGAAGTTGACGCTACAGCATTGCAGCCCGCTTCGATAGCTAATTTTACAATATTTTCAGGATCAAAATATATTGGGTTTGGAGCAAAAGATGCTCCAGCTGAGTGTTCAATGCCCTGATCTACAGGAAGGATTGATAAGTAACCAGTGTCTTTTAATCTACCGTGAGAAAATAGAGCTTGCAAACTTCTAAGGGTTCTTCCATTTCTATCGGAGATGGAAAAAATTCTATCTACCCAATCAGGACCTGGAATATGTAATTTATCTTTTGGCATAGTTGTAGATTTATGATCTAACAGATTTTTTGCATCTTTACCCAAAAGTTCTTGAATTTTTGAATATGACATATTTAAGTCTCCATTTTTTTATTTTATATAATATTGAAAATATTAATTTTTTGCTGCCTTCTTTTTAAAATACTTTTGAATTTCTTTAAGTTCTTTTCCTTTAGTCTCTGGTATTTTTTTAATCACAAACCAAAGTCCAAAAAGGCCTATGAAAGCATAAAGCCAAAAAGTTCCAGATTTTCCTAGAATATCAACTAAAGTTAAAAATGTAAGGGAGATGATATAGTTACAAACCCAGTTAGCAAAGATTGCGATTCCCATAGCTCTACCTCTAATTCCCATAGGATATATCTCTGAAATGATTAACCAAGCAATAGGCCCTAAACTTATTGCAAAAAATGAAACGTACGTCATCAAACTTACAATAGAGATAACACTAGTTGCTTTTGTAGTTTCTAAAAAGCCTATTCCTAAAACCCCTAAAGATAAAATCATTCCAATAAGCCCAACTATTAGAAGAGGTTTTCTTCCAACCATATCGATTAACCATAAAGCAACTATAGTCATTAAAAAGTTTATTGTTCCAACTCCCATGGTAGCTAAGATCGCCGAAGCTGCGCTCTCTATTCCTGCTAACTGAAAAATTCTAGGTGCATAATAAATAACGATATTTATCCCTGTTATTTGTTGAAAAACACTAATTCCAATTCCGGCAATAAGAGCAGGTCTCATAGATTTTTCAAAAAGCTTTTTCCATGAACACATTTTTTTAGAAGGCCCTTTTTCTACTACAACTTCTGATTTAGATGTATTTATTTCTATTTTTCTAAGTATTTTTAAAGCTTTATCTTTTTTTCCTTTGGATGCTAAATAAGATGGTGTCTCTGGTATAAAAAAAAGTCCGATGAAAAGCAAAACAGCTGGAATTAAAGCAATACCAAACATTGATCGCCACTCACCTGTTGGAGCATAAAAATAATCAACTACATAAGCTAGTAAAATACCAATTGTTATTGCTAATTGATTTAAAGATACCAAAGCACCTCTATGTTTTGGATCTGACATTTCAGATATATATAGAGGAACAGCAAGTGAGACAATTCCAATAGCGAGACCGAGGATTAATCTTCCAACAATAAGATTAGTTACATGATCTGCTGTCATAACAATAAAAACACCTATTAAAAAAATAATAGCCGTTAAAAGAAGAGTAGGTTTTCTTCCAATTCTATCTGTTAATATTCCACCAAAACATGCTCCGATAAGAGCTCCGATTAATATAACGCTAATTATTACTTCTTGTGCAACAGTAGATAGATTGAAATCTTTCGTTAAAAATAAAATTGCTCCAGAAATTGCTGATGTATTGTATCCAAACAATAACCCACCAATAGCAGCAATTAAAGCTGCAAAAAGCGTATATGCTGTAAATTTTTGTTTTGCCATGATATGACCCTTTAATATTTTTTCCTCTTAAGCTCAGTGAACAGAAAAAAACATTTCTTTTCAATAAATTTTTAGTAAATTAAAAATAAAAATCTGTTTTTATTTTTTGAGAAAAAAATGAAAAAAAACTTGTATCGAGCATTTTGAAACTTAACTTTTACCTCTTGTGACTTCGTGCTTCAATGTCAATTTTTATAATGATATTAAAGTTTTAAATATCAAATAATTATTTTTAAAATACATTTTTTTTTAATTTAATAGTTTTTTTTAATTATTGCGTTTGATAAAATCATTATGTGTAACAATTACAATTGTATTTTTTGTTAATAATAAAACATAAAATAGGAGTAAAAAAATGAGATTAGACCTACTATCTGAGAGAACTTCTCCTCCACTGTCATCTACACCATCTACTGAAGCAAAGCCTTTAAATATCTTGGATTTACCAGACGAAAAGCTAGTTGAAATTTTTGAATTTGCCATTGAAAATGGTACATATAACTTAGGTAATGTCTGTCTTAGATTTAAGGCAATTTGGACTTCACAAACTGTTAATAAGATGATACTAAGAAACATGGTAGCTGCTACTCTTGGTATGCATAAGAAAGCTAAAGCGCTAACAGAGTTTGAAAAAAAAGTCACCGAAGCACATAAGCGTCTAATAGATATGGTTGCTAGTGTGAAAGTATAAGTAATATATCTAATCCTGAATAACTCAGCACTTGAGATTATAAGTAAAATAAGTGATCTGAATGAAATCCCTAAAAGTAAAATAGAAAACTTATCTAAGATTAAATAATTCTAATAATTCTTTGAAAGGTCACTAGTTAAGTCGAGCCTGAAGAACTACTCAGGCAACCATAGTCATTTGAGTTATTAAAGATTTCGAATTATAAAGCTTTTGATATTGATAGAAAATTTGAACAAAAAGAAGCCTTAGCTTCCTCAAAATC
>SDBT01007381.1_pt1 | contig 18088 bp, 15 predicted proteins | sample 2277101 | NCBI WGS metagenome assembly SDBT01 (sample SAMN10404973, study PRJNA504765) | marine sediment metagenome | isolation source: marine sediment core GS10_PC15, 103 cmbsf | place: Arctic Ocean: Southern Knipovich Ridge | collected 2010 | reverse complement strand
TTCGGCAACTACCACCGGACCTGCAACTTTTACAATTCTTCCTTGTTGAATTTCACTCATCTTATATAACCTTCACTAACTATTTTGGAGTATGTTTATTCCCGTAGCCATTCTAAGCACTTCACCAAGCGCCCGAGTAGCATAACCTTCGGATTCGGTCGTAAATGGGACCACGACAACGCATGGCACGGGTGCTTTTAGCTTCTCTGAAAAAACTTCATCGGCCTCGGCGGCCACGTTTTCTGCCACGACCACAAGTGCGAAACCGGCCTCGATTATTCTCCTGGCCTTGTCACCTATATCATCCGGCTCGAGCCCTACTGCGAATGTATCGAGCCCCAATGCCGAAAAAGGCATCACAAAATCGCTATCACCTAATACTGCTACTTTACCTTGCATGATTCGTGTCCCGTGACTCGGGGCCCGTGAACCGTGGGCCGTGAGCCGTGTTTCGTTATAATTTGTTAATCAAACTCGTGAGCATACGCAGCTCATGATTTATGTTTTCGCCAATATCTTCCAAATCTCTTTGATTTATATAGCTTCTTCGTTTAGCAATTATCAATTGTGTATCCAGTTCAGCACATGAGCCTAATGCTATACGGAGAAACTGTTTATACTCTTTTGTGTGTTTACGTACAAATCCTTCGGCAATATTCGAAGGAATTGATACCGACGCCCTTCTCATCTGGCTGGAGAGGCCATATAACTCTTCTCTCGGAAAACGTTCGGTAATAGAATACACACAATCTACGATTTCAATTCCTTTCTGCCAAACATGTAAATCTTTGTAATCTTTAACTTTCACTTTTATTCGTGACTCGTGTCTCGTGACCCGGAGCCCGTGATGTACCCCTATTTACGTAATACGGTCTAAAATGAGTTTTGGATCGAGGCCGTTCTTTTTGGCCGTCAAAATCAGCCTGACATTTCTAATTTCGTTTTCTTTCAATAATAAATAAGCAACCAACGGTTGATGACCGGCGGTTATACTGGAAGTCGATCGTAGAAATCCTTTTATATACCCATCGCACTTTTGCTCTATCTTGAGGAAAGATTTGTCAGAGACCAGATATGCAATGCCCCTTTCGATCAAACGGTGATAAGGACTGGAAAAGAACAATGCCGCTATCGACTCATACCCAAGATCCATAGCCTTATCGAGGCGATCAAGATCAAGAAGATCGCATTCGAGAAATTCGTCTCGAGACTCGGATTCTGCGAACTTGAGCCGAAGCATGGTACGAATATTAGTCAAATCATTTTGCATGCGGAAAAGAGCGGTCAGAAAAACACTTTCGAGCTCGCCTGCACGCTCGATATTGAATCGAGCCTGGGCTTTATCCATGGCAATATCGATCTGGCGGACATTTTTGTCCTGATAATATGCCAGAACTGCGGCATCGACCGCTTCGTGAAGATTGTCACCGAGCAGATTGTAATTGTTCTGCTCGAATATCTCTTCGTAAACTTCCGTAGCAACATTTCCATCCGGACAATAATCGCTACCTACAGGTTTTTCGGTCATGGCCCGTCTAAGAGCAAGCCTGATATTCGCAAAATCAATTCGGCTCTTAAATAGTTCGACGATTGGCTCATCGACACACAAATCCTCAAAAAGCTTTCTAACCTCGCGCCTTCGATGCCCCAGAATGGTTTCCATCTCACTAAAGCTTCTGTGCGTCTGAGTCAGGGCGTATTCGCTTGCCCCTAACAAATCAACCGCTGAGTTAAAACCATCCGCGTTTGCCATATCGATAAGCTCTGTTTGATTCAGTAAGCCCACCTCCATCGCACGAATCTGTGCAGTTGCAAACGTATATCGCCAGTCTTCGGGACCGACATCCGGATAAGTATTATAATCGGTTATAGCCTGTGACATTTGTGCCATCTTTGTCCTATTTATCAATGTCCTTTATTCGATGCATAACTCTATCGGCCACCATCTCGGCAAGTTGCTCTTTTTCTTCTTCGCTCATTCGCCGCGAATCTGCTTCGATCTCTGCAAGCCTCTCCTCATGCTTCCATTTTTCGAACATGACCTCACTAGCACCTGCTTTACCGGCCTTAATTTGCGCCATTTGTCTCTCGTGATGATACCTCTGTAATCGCTGCGTTTCACTCTCGCAACCGGTAGCAAATATGCCTACTGCTAACAATCCTGCCAACAACAAAATCGCAGACCTCATTTTTTTACCCCTTTCATTCTGCAATTAGTTTCCAAATAAATCGTTAGCCAATTCTATTTCGAGATTGCTGCGAGCCTGGCTAATCAACACATCGAACGAAACATTAGTCGTAATCCTGCCGCGCCTGAGCAAAAATCCGCCCCCTATGGAACGCTTCTGATTAGACAACCGCAGGTTACCTTTGAAACCAGTACCCAACTCGCGGTTGATATTTTTTATAAACTCCTGATCGATCCGGATTTCATTTTCGTCAACGATAACTTCTTCATCGCCGGTCTCGACTGCTTCAAGCATCAGTTTGTTACAAAGTTTAGTGTAATCGGCATCTGAGAGTTTTTTCAACTCGGTCTGGGCCTGGCTAAAGACCTCTTCAAGAATCGCGGCCTTTTCTGCCAACAACTGCTTTGCGATCTCCATTCTCGCTGCCGCCAACAGGTGGGACCTTTTATCCTGACCCGCCTTTTGAGAAAGAATCTCTGTTTCCTTATGATATTGTTCTAACTGCCTTTTGTGTTCGGCTTCGTCTGCGGCTTGTTTCTCGCCGGCGAGCTTTTTTATCTCCGATACCTCACGGTTAGCGTCAGACAATATCTTCTCTAATACTTCTTTTGCATCCATAGCCATGTTACCTTAATTGATGCGAAAACGTTAATAAACCAAAAGATCTTTAATTGGCTGCGACTGCGACCTTGACTGCTTCCCAATCGACGCTGTTGAGCATAAAGAGGGTGACAAGAAGACCGAGCACGGCATAAACTTCGACCATAACCGCATAGACAACGCCGGCCTTAAAAGCCATTTCCGGGCGTTTTGCTGCCATCATAATCCCGCCGGCACAAACCTTACCCTGGTGTATCGCGCTTATCAAGCCCGTAAATGCTATCGGAAGACAAGCAGCAAAGATCATCAATCCCTGGGTCCAGGTCAGTTCGACGGTAAAGGATGTGTCAAAGAATCCCATGTTCTGCATTACCAGAAAAGCACCCAAAAAACCATAGAATCCCTGAGTACCCGGCAGAACGACCATAATAAAGTTCAAACCATAACGCTCCGGTAACTCTGTCAGCACACCAGCGGCGGCTCTACCGGCCGTTCCAATACCCACAGCCGAACCTGCTCCGGCCAAGAATACCGCTAATGCACCACCTATCAACGCAATCGCATTACCTAAATTCGGTATGTCCATAATCGTAAATCCTTTCTTTCTTGTCCCTTTACTAATTATTTCAGGTTCTTCAACTCGCTTTTTCTTTAAGATAAACGTATTTATATTCCCTGGCCAAAGGCATGAACAATGTCCCTCCTCCTTCAAGGAATTTCGGGAAGAACTCGACAAACTGGAGCCTGATCGTATGAACAAATGCACTAAGCCCGGAAATCGCGGTATTAAACATATGTCCACCGACAAGAACAACTATCATCAAAATGAATCCTACATAGGGTACTTCACTTGCGGTCTTGGCCATGACATTTATCGCCATTCCCAAACCGCCGGTGACCATTCCAAGTGCCATTAACCGCAAATAACTCAGCACATCTCCCATATAAAAGATAGTACTGAACAATTCATAACAGCCCATTCCAATTCTTCCGCCCCACCCGCCATGCCTCTGGCTAAACAGCACGATGCTAACAGCCGGAAACATAGCTATTATCCCGAATACCGACGTCACGCCTGGCGAGAGTCCGATCTTGCCGCCAAAGAGTTTCAGAACTATACAGTTTAGCATCACAAGCCACGTAAGCTGATCGCAAACCGCAGCGACTATTTTTTTGCGGTTAAGGTTATGTACGAACGCGGCAATCAATCCGACCATGATATGAATATAACCGAGTGATATAGAAAGTGCGAAGAACGTCATCGGCTTTTTGAGTGGATCGAACCACATCATCGCTAATCGCGCATCCGCAAGCCATTTCCACCCAAAAATAACTGACAACTGTTGTGCGGCATCGCCGAACCATCCGCCTGTCAGGGCTCCGGCGCCTAAGGTAACAACGGAACAGAAAAGCAAAAGCCAAAGAAGCTTTTTATCGGCTTGCATCTTTTTAATGAAATAGGCGGTAAGACAGATGATGATCAGCCCATAGCCTGCGTCTGTCAGACATAGTGCGAAAAATATCGCAAAAAAAGGTGTCAAAAGAGCTGTGGGATCGATCTCATAATGCTGCGGCATACCATAGAGACGAGTCACAACTTCAAATGGTTTGATAATACCCCTATTCTCTATTTCCACCGGTACATCTTCGTCCTCAACAGGTTCAAGACGGTTCAGGCTCGATGCCGAAAAACCTGAGACTACTTCTTCAAGCCGGGAATAATCTTTTTCCCTAACCCAACCCTCCAGAACCACTGTTTGTTCTGTCGATGGGGCAGATGACTTGGTCTGCTCCCGGGACAACAGGTTAAGATAATGATCGTGCAGTATCTGTAAATTAAGATAATTATCCGCCAGGTTTTTAAGCGATTCGCGATGCTCCTGTATCTGCTCTTTGACCCGGACAAGTTTTTCACCGTACTCTTCTCGCAGTTCGGTTACGGTCCCACTCAAATGCTCGAAACCCGTTTGCTCGAAATCAAACGAACGAAGAAGCTTCTGGATCTTAACAACATCTTCTTTAAAACAAAAAACAAGACAAGCATACCTGTTTTTGGTCAATCCGAAATGCTCGATCACGCCGCCAAGTTCGCCGATTGGCTCGATAGCCTGCTCATAATTCTGATTCGGTATCAGACCGACCAGACAAGCCGTCGTCTCAAGCTCATATAATTCTTCTACAGGACTCTCCAGAGACCTCCAAGGCGCAAGGTCGGCCAATGTAACTTCGATATTCTCTCGCTCGGTAACGAGCCTCTCCAACTCCAACTCGATCCGCTCGCATTCTTCAAGAACATCGAGCATCTTTTTGTCACCAATCACATCATCATACGCCGACTGCTCCACAACAACACGCGGGGCAAGTGCGGCGCCAAGTCCACTGGGCAACTGGGCATATTCTTCGAGATACGCCAAACATTTCTTATACCGACCCAGCAGCACTTCGATCTCTTTGGGTTTTTCCACTGCCCCGGCCAACTCGGGCCATTCCTTGCCAACTACCGAAGCTTCGGTATTTAGTATCTGGCATATTCCTTCGCGCTGAATCACCTCCAGAAGCTCCGACGCCTGGGTGCGATGACTAACAATCATTACTTTTGCCATTGCGGCAATTGCCATACTCAGCCTTTCAGGAAATCTACTATCTTTTCAGCCGCTCCGGCTATTGCGGGCTTGGTTTTTTCACGAAGTTCTTTACGCAACTGCTCGGCTTGGGAACGAAGCTGCTCGACCTCGGACTCACCTTCACTCGCAGCTTGGGCAACCGATGCATCAATTGCCTTTTTCCTCTCCTGCTGGGCCTGGTCCATACTCTGGCCTTGAGCCTTTTTCTGCTGTTCAGCCATCACTGTTGAATCCGCACGGGCCTGGGCGACTATTTCCTGGGCTTGTGCCTCGGTTTGCTTGATCTTCTTTATCAATTCCATCTGAATCCCTGTGAACAATATACTTCTATCAGTATTAAAACCGCATACAATACAGTATCAGCAGGAAAATGGCAACATTCAGTAAAAATTTTTTATCACAAAAGACTATCGACCTTACTTACAAGCTGTTTTACATGCGAAAGTGACTGCTCGAACTGCTCGCTTTCACCGGCATTTAGAGAAAGTTCAATAGCTTTACCGCCATCTTTTCCTACTATACACGGAACACCGACGTAATATCCGCCGACGTTATATTCACTCTGGCAATAAACACAGCAGCAGATAATCATCTTCCTATCCTTGAGAATTGCCTCAGCCATTTTAACCGCACCAGCTCCCGGAGCGTAATAAGCACTGTAGCCAAGCAGGTTTACAACCTCAATACCGCCATTTCTTGTACGATCTATCAAAATTGTAAGTTTCTCATCATCGATAAGCTCACTAACAGGTATCCCGCAAACGGATGTGAATCTGGGTAAGGGGACCATGCCATCACCATGCCCCCCCATTAACACAACACGAATATCCTCAACACAAACATCAAGCTCCTGCGCGATAAAACAGGCAAACCTCGCACAATCAAGCGCACCTGCCATACCTAACACCTTATTTTTCGCAAATCCGGTACATTTTGACGCTGTGTAAACCATCGCATCTAACGGATTGCTAACAACAATAACAAAGCTATCAGGTGATAACGCCGAAACCTTTTCACTAACCTGCTTTGTAATCTCGACGTTTTTCGCTAACAAATCATCACGGCTCATACCGGGCTTACGCCGAAGCCCGCTTGTAATAATCACAATATCGCTACCAGCCGTCTGCTCCCAATCCGTCGTACCTGTGATGGCTGTATCATAACCCTGAACATTCGCGGCCTCGGCAATATCAAGAGCTTTTCCCGCGGCAAGATTCTCCACGATATCAATTAACACAATATCGCCAAGATTCCGACATGCCGCAGCATGGGCAGCCGTGGCACCAACATTACCGGCCCCGACAATAGTTACCTTATTCCTGCCCACAACAAACTCCTTATAAAACCATTAGTCTTCTTAGTCACCAAATCCCCTCTGATTATAGTTAAAACTCCAGACTGTGCTACCGAAATTTTCTTACCAAAAGTACCTTTTGACAACTCAATCACATGTGGTAAAATGCCCAAATTAACACCAACGATTGTAGAGTGGGCTTTAGCCCGCTGAGCTATTTAACAGGAGTAAAAAAATGAGAACATTAGCACTTTCGATCATCTTGACAACTATTATGATTACCACCTGTGGTTGTGGTCAGGCCCAATCTGTTTATGTACCCAAACGCATCAACAAATGCATCGAGCTTTTCGAACAAAGCCAGCCGATCTACTACGCCGCCGGATATGGCGGATATGATTTGGGTAAAAAAATGGCCAAGACATGGGGCGACTACATCGTTTACAACATGGAACACAATCCGCTTGACTTTACTATGTTGAGAAACTTCATGAAAGGACTCGTCGATGGCGGCCCGACGCCAAGCGGCCATCGCACACCGACCGTCATCGCCATCGTCCCGGTATTAGGCATGGACAAAGATACAATGATGGCCGGATCATGGATGGTCCAGCAGGCACTCGCGCAGGGGGTACACGGTGTACACCTGGTCCGCGCTCGCGATCCCGAAGCGGTAAAAACTTTCGTCCGCGCCGCACGCTACCCGGTCCACAAACTGGCCGAAGATATTTTGGATGAAGGACTGCGAGGATGGGGCAGTCATAAGTTCGCGGCCTGGGTATGGGGACTCGACGAAATGGAATATCTCAGAAGAGCAGACACCTGGCCGTTGAATCCAAACGGAGAGTTGATGCTCGGCATAAAAATAGAAGACCGCCACGCACTCGAAAACACCGAAGAAAGCTGCAACGTACCCGGCCTGGCATTCGCCGAACACGGACCCCGTGACATGGGCTTCTCATATGGCCACCTCGAAGGAAGAGCCGATCCGCCACTTCCCGACGAAGTAAACAAAGCCGGTGACAGGGTACTGGCAGCATGCAAAGCAAACAACCTCGCATTCCTCGACAACGTCTTACCCGACAACGTCATAAAACAAATCAACCGAGGAGTAACAATAGGAGCAGGCCGAAGACAAGACGCCGCAGAAATAGGAAGAAAATACACAAAAAGAAAAATGCCCTGGTAAAAATCTAAGGGAAAAATAAAAGTGAGAGATGCAGAAAAATTCGCGAGGAATGTATCGTGAGCCATAGAGTAACAGAACTGCATAGTATTATGCCAATAAGAAATATACCCTCTGTTATGCAGCATGGTATTCTTTCACATGAACAGGCATCTAAGTTACCCCATCAAGATATTTCACTATCTGATATTCAGGATAAAAGAGGTTCGAAATCTGTACCAGGTGGCTTGAAACTACACCAGTATGCAAATCTATATTTCTGTGCACGAAACCCGATGATGTATAAGCGTAATAGCGAAAGAGATAATCTTTGCGTGCTGAGAACTTCAAGAAAGATATTAAATATGGCTAATATTGTTCTAACGGATCAGAATGCTGCAAGCGACTATGTTAGTTTTTATAAATCGCCTCAGGGATTACACCATATAGATTTTGACTTGGTTTTTGCTGAGTATTGGACAGATACAAATCCTTATGAATACTGGAGAAAGAAATCTGTAAAATGCGCGGAAATTCTTGTTCCACATTGCGTTGATGTCGGTTATATTGAAGGTGTTTACGTGGCTAATGATACTGCCAAGGCAAATTTGCAAAATACAGGGTTTAACAAGCCTATTACAATTAACTCGAATATGTTCTTTAGCTGACCGAGACATAATTATGATAAAGGTATTAATTGGCAATATATTTGAAAGTAAGGCCCAAACTCTGGTTAATACCGTCAATTGTGTGGGTATAATGGGAAAAGGAATTGCCCAGGAATTTAAAAAACGCTATCCCGAAATGTTCAAGGACTACAAGAACCTGTGCGACAGAGGAGCGGTTCAACTTGGCCAGCCGTATATCTTTAAGACTCTTTACGACAAAGCAATAATAAATTTTCCAACCAAAAATCATTGGCGAGCAATGTCTCGTTTGGATGACATAAAAAAAGGCTTGGATATATTTATTGAGAAATACAAACAATGGGGCATTAAATCAATCGCCTTTCCTCCTTTAGGATGTGGTAATGGTGGTTTAGAATGGGAAGTAGTCGGGCCTGTTATATATCAGAAATTGCTGGCTGTTGATATTCCCGTAGAAATGTATGCTCCATATGGAACGTTTCAGAAATATTTAACAGAAGAATTTTTATCAGGGGCTAATTTGAGTAATCAACAAAAGATCGTTGGGAAAAGATATGCCAAATTTAAACCTGAATGGGCAGCCGTACTTGAAGTTCTACATAATCTGGAAAAACAGCCTTATGTGAAACCGGTTGGCAGGATTATTTTTCAGAAAATATGCTTTGTAATGCAAGAAACAGGAGTTGATCTTGGCTTCAAATTTTCGCAAGGAAGCTATGGTCCATATTCGGAAGATCTCAAAACAGCCCTAAAAGTTATGGCTAATAGCAATATGGTTTTTGAGGAACAATTAGGTAAGATGACGGCGATAAGGACTGGTCCGGAATTTGAAGTGTTTAGTAAAGAATATAAAGCTACCACACGGAACTTTCAAAAAGAGATTGATAAAGTCACAGATTTATTCATGCGTATTAAGAACACCGAGAAGGCCGAAGAAGTTACTACAGTATTTTTTGTTATAAGAAAACTTAAACAGCAGAAAGAAACTGTTTCAGAAAACGAAATTTACGACGAGATATTAAACTGGAAAAAACGGTGGGATGAGCCTGAAAAAAAGAAATCTATTGCTTCAACAATAAGAAATCTTGGTATGTTGCATTGGATAAAAGCTGATTTCAGTGATTCATTAGAAGTAAGGGAGTTGGAAGTTTGATGAGACCAAATGAGAATCCGGCCATAAAACTCCAAAACTCATCCTGAGCGGGGGAAACAAAGGTGTCTGGCCATATTTCGTTTTTCTACGAGTTATTACGATTTATACTACTCAAACTCCACAGTATAACACCTCAAAGCACGCTTGCTTTGCTATGGAGTAAACTTCACCCGCTAAGCGTTGCCAATATCGTTTCACGGTTAACTTTCAGGCAAATTTAGACGATATATAGATAGAAGTTAGATGCCCTTGGCATAGATGCTTATTAATTACCGGGGAAAATGGACGATGCAAGCAGCACTAATTGATACCGATAACCGCTCAGAAGCTACGAAGAAATGTCCGTATTGTGCCGAACGAATCCTCGACGAGGCTATAAAGTGTCGGTTTTGCGGTGAGTTTCTTGATAAGCTCCGAAAGCCTAAAACACAATGGTATTTTGCCACGCATACCCTTGTTATCGCCCTGCTGTGTGTTGGCCCGCTGGCCCTTCCGCTTGTATTCTTGAACCCAAAATACAAAATAATTACAAAGTTCGTAATAACAATCGTCGTAATCGCGTTTACTATCCTGCTCTGCTACCTCATGGGCAGTGTGTACTCTCTACTAATGCAGCAACTCAATCAACTCGGAATTCGTTAGTAAAAGCACAAATTAATCCGACCTCTTTCATCGTCAATTATCTCCCGGCCACCGGTCATGTCCGGCTGGTTTGTGGTTTTAGCTTTTGGGTCGTTTGCGGCGGCCGCGATATGGCTTGTAAGATCCGGAGGCGCGTTTGCTTCCTGGCGGTTTCTTACCTCGCGAGGGCTTGGTGTCCGGAGCGGTCTTCGGCTTGGTCGGTTGGGACTTGACGTATGAGAAGCTCTTGCACTTTACTGCTGTGAGTTTGCGGCCTATGAACTTGCTTACCTCTCGCAGGTACTTTTTTTCTTCGCTCGAAACAAACGTGATCGCGTCACCGGTGGCTTCGGCCCGTCCTGTCCGGCCTATCCGATGGACGTAATCCTCGGCGTGAGTAGGAACGTCGTAATTGATGACGTGCGATATACCCTCGACGTCGATTCCGCGGGCCGCGATATCGGTGGCGACCAAGACCTGAAACTTGCCGTTACGAAAACCGTCGAGTGCCCGCTGACGCTGGTTCTGGGTACGGTCCGAATGTATCGAGACCGCGATGACGCCGGCGCGTTTTAGCTGCCGGGTGATCTTGTCCGCCCCGTATCTGGTCCGCGAGAAAACCAGCACGCTGAACATCCGCCATTCCTCTATCATGTGCAGCAGAAGGTCAATCTTCAGCGCCTTCTCGACCGAGTAGATATGCTGAGTGATCGTTTCGATCGGATTGCGGGGCCGGCCTATCTGTATCACCTTCGGAGATTTGAGCATGTCCCCTGCCAGGGTCTTAACCGCCGGGGATATCGTCGCCGAAAACAGAAGCGTCTGGCGTTTCTTCGGAATCCGGCCCACGATCAAACGCACATCGTTAACAAAACCCATATCGAGCATCCGGTCGGCCTCGTCCAGAACAAGCACCTCAATGTCGCTTAGTTTGATCGTCCCGCGTTCCATATGATCGATCAGCCGTCCGGGCGTGGCGACAACAATATCGACACCACGGGCCAAAGTTTCGATCTGGTTGTTGATGCTGACACCGCCGTAAACCGCCAGGGCCTTGAGATTCGTGAACCGCCCGTAACCGAGTATCGATCTTTCGATCTGAACGGCAAGTTCGCGCGTGGGAGTAAGAATCAATGACCTGACGTAGCGTTTGCGCCTGGTCCTTTTGTGCCCGGTCCGCTCGTGACTGAGACGATCCAATATCGGCAGCACAAACGCCGCCGTTTTGCCTGTGCCAGTCTGAGCACAGCCGATGATATCCCGGCCACTAATTGCCGCCGGTATGGCTTGGGACTGTATTTCCGTCGGCGCCGTGTAACCTGTCGCCAGTATCCCTTGAACCAGCGGGTCTGAAAGACCAAATGTCTTAAATGGCATTGAAAAATTCCTAAATTAAAGAGAACTCTAAAACACTACTGTAACTTCAATATGTACTACACTACCAAAAGTTTACCTAAATTTCACTGACTTTCCGAAAAGCTTCAGCATAATCATAATCGAAAAGAATTCTCTAAACCTCAAAAGGCTTGTTTTTGCATAATAAATCTGATATCCTATTCTGTATCAGACGCGGTATCTCACAAAGCGTCGGAGTAACCTGGGTTGTGATGAATAAAACGAATTCAAAAAATCCCCTGATACGACTGGTCTTTTTCAGCATTCTGCTGGCCTGCAATCTCTCCATAGATTCACAGGCTAATAATCCCGATCCTACAGTCACCAAAAACAACCCGCAAGCTGTCCTTGATCTTGCCAAAAGAACACTCGAATTTGTCCAAAAACAAGAACCACGACCCCGATTCGCACAAAGACTCACTACACTGGAAAAAGAATTCTACAAAGCGACAAACGACAAGCAACTCGATGACCTCGCCACACGAATCAGTTCGCTGCGACGCCAGATCATACTTTCACACCCGCTACTGGATTTCGATAAGCTGCTGATAAACAAACGTCCACCGGCAAGTCACCACATGGTCGATCAGTATCTCGGACGACGAAGCGGCGTCGGACCCGGTCTGGCAGTACTCGAAAACTGGAAAGATAAAGCCAAAGAAAAAATACTGCTCGAAGGAAAACTCCCCACCGGTTCCGTCCTGCACCCCGACCTGTCGTTCGACGGTAAGCGGGTATTGTTTTCTTTTTGCGATCACTCGGTGACATTTGGCCAAAAGAACTGGAAATGGAAGCTGCCGGACAAGTGCCTTCGACGGTTCCTTGTTTATGAGATTGGAATAGACGGCACCGGCCTCCGTCAGGTCACAGGCAACGCTAACGATCCGATGCTGCGAGAGGGCAACCGCAACACGGTTCTGATCGAGGACTACGATCCATGTTATCTACCCGACGGCGGCTTTGCGTTTATCTCCACGCGATGCCAATCATTTGGTCGTTGTCACGGCGGCAGATATGTACCCGCCTTCACTCTATACCGAGGCAATCTTGACGGCACCGGTATCCGCCGGATTTCATTCGGCGAAGCCAACGAATGGGAACCCAGCGTACTCCATGACGGTCGATTAATATACACTCGCTGGGATTATATCAACCGCCACGACTTTTTTTACCAGAGCCTCTGGACAATCCGACCGGACGGAACCGGAACAGCTCATTATTACGGCAACTACACAATCAACCCATGCATGACATCAGAAGCCCTCGCCATACCCGGTTCACAAAAAATTGTTACAACCGCAATGGCTCATCACGGTTATACCGCCGGATCGATCATTCTCATTGATCCTCTCAAGGGGCGCGACGGAGCAGACCCAATCACACGCATTACGCCGGAAGTAACTTTTCCCGAAACCGAAGAATGGCCCGACAGTTGCTTCGCAACACCATACCCACTGAGCGAAGATCTATTTTTAGTTGCATATTGCCCCGACAAACTCGCCCCCTACGGCAGCAGTCAGAAAGATAACGCATACTCAATATATCTAATCGATACACTCGGCGGCAGAGAACCGATCTACCGTGACCCGAACATTTCATGCTTCGCGCCAATACCAATCAGACCGCGACCAAAACCACTCGCTATAAAGGGCCTGGCAGCACCAGAAAAAAAATCCCCGACAGGAGTCTATTTCGTCAAAGATGTGTACAATAGCGCACAATCTATTCTACCCGGCACTATCAAAAGCCTCCGCATAAACCGGATAATCGTCCAGCCGACAAGGAAAAAGAAGCCTCTGAGCTATGCCGCAAACGAGATTCTAAAAACAATCGTAGGTACCGTACCGGTCGCGGAAGATGGCTCCGTTGCATTCGAGGCCCCGGCGTCAGTCCCACTGCAATTGCAGTTACTCGACAAAAACAATATGGCAGTAATGACAATGAGATCATCGATATACTTACAGCCGGGCGAGTATGCAGGTTGCGTCGGCTGTCACGAGCATCACAGCTCTTCTCCCCAACCAGCCGCCACCTATAAGGACATGACCATCCACAAACCAAAACCCCCGGCAGGACCGAAATACCCAGGCGGTTTCAGTTTTACACGCTCCGTTCAACCCGTACTCGACCGCTACTGCATCGATTGCCACGGCCTGGGCGACGCAACCGAAAAACTCAACCTGATAGGAACCAAAGAAGGTGACTACACCAAATCCTATAACGCCCTGGCAAATAAAAGAGGAGAACCAAAAGGCTTCGTCAAAATCGCATACCGCAACCACGAAACCGCCTATAGCACTCCCAACGAATACTTCGCAAACGCCAGCAAGCTCGCCAAAATACTCCTGAACGATCACCAGGACCGTGTAAAACTCGACGACAAAAGTTTACAGCTAATCGCCCAATGGCTCGATCTAAACGCGCAGTTCTACGGCAACTATTCATGGAACAGAAAAGAAGACTCCGCGATATCACCCGAAGGCGAAACAGCTTTGCGACAACATATCAGAAACACCTTCGGTGACACCCTCGCGGACCAGCCGATCGATGCACTAATCAATATAACTATGCCAAACCAAAGCCGCATCCTAAAAGCCCCCCTCTCGACAAAAGCAAACGGCTGGGGCCAAATAAAACAAAACCCCTGGCCAACCACCAACGATCCAGCCTACAAAAAAATGCAACAACTCGTCAACGCCGCCATCGTAAACATAAAAACCCAGGACAAAGCCGGAACATGCAACCAGGAACCATGCGTCTGCGGATGTTGCTGGGTAAAAGACGGCGAACTATTAGCAGCCCACAACAAAAAATAGCTAAACTGCATTACTCTATGACGAGCTTGACGAAAAACTATTTAACCTGAATGATCTACGGATTCTTAAAATTCGACATCCACGTAGGCCATTCAGGAAGAGGATCAGGCGGCAGACTCCACTGACGATGCCACTTCTGCACCCAAAGGGACTTGAGACCTACCTTACGCACCGATAAATCCAGATAAACACAATTCACCGCAGCACTATGACGGTCCAGACAAAAGCTCCTGATTTCATCATCGTCAGATCCATCCGCGGGGTAAATATCATTCGACCAACGCGGTGGGAAGTCATGTTCCTGGGGCGTGACACCTGGATTGGCACAATCACCCATAAGCGGCGCCTTCGAAGCTCCGGCAGCATAAATCGTTGACCACAACTCTTCCCACGACCTACCGCCACCAGGGTCACTGGTGCAATACTGATTAATTCCGTAACTGCAAATATATGTGCGACCGTTGTCTTCTTCTGCCCAGGCATGATGCGAGTCTCCTAATACCATGTCATAAGGCATCACCAAGGGTTTCGTTGCTTCTGGACATAAAAGAAGATTCTTATTCTCATAGTATTGTTCGAGTTGTTGCACCCAATCAAAAGAGTCAAATAGCCTCCCCCCATTGTCTTTGGCAAACGCATGAACTGCACTACCCAATCTCCTCAGATTAGCTCGACAGACCGCTTCTTGAGCACGACGTTTACCACTACTCCCGACAGCACTCGTCATAGCAATCAAAAAGAACACGCAAAGCGCACTTACCAAAAAATCTCGTCTTGTAAACTTAATATTACACATTTCAAACTCCTGCATCACGACATACGATATACGATATACGACATACGAAATACGACATACGACATACGATATACGATATACGAAACTAATATCCAGCCAACCACTTTTCAGCGATTAAAGCGAAATCGAAACCGTCAACATAACGATCACGATTAATATCGCTGGGGAAAAATGTCTTCTCCGTCCAAAATATCCAACAGTAATTAATATCGGGGTACCCACGACAAGACCTGCACTTGAGCCACTCTTCTGCCATTACGGCAATGTCAAGGTAGTCAACAAATCCGTCGTCGTTCAAGTCCTGCGGACCGCCCTGCCAATAAAGGTCTGGTTCCTGACCTTCGCATCCTGTGTTGCTGATCGCAAAAACCCTGTTATTCGCATAGCTGATAAGCATCGAATTATCTCGCGAATCACCAACCAGCACCGTATTGCCCTCCGAAACAACAGGAAAACCAAGCCAGTAGTTATTGCTGTCAAACCTTGATATCTCGATCCCCCCCGGATTCGCTACATAAAGATTACTGTCATCACTCGCACCATAAACAAGATCATAACTTCCAACCGTCAGATCAAATCCACTTTCTGATCCATATTGAATTACCCTTTCGATAATACCGTTTGGCTCAACTACCCTAAGCCACGGATCATCGAGACTAACGTAAATCGTCCCGTCTGAATCCACCGCCGGCTCCGACCAACCAGAAGTTCCGACATTATGAAGCGCTTCCATATAATGCATTTCGCATTCACGGGATCGAAAAAATGTGGTCTCATCATAAGAGTAAGGTTCGAACCAATACGAGGCAAAAATCCCGGCACGCGGATCATACCAGTAATCTGATAAATTAGTCGACCACAGTATGCTCCCGTCATTAGGATCGATTGCGTAAAGATACGAATCATAGAGCAGACTTTGATAAATCGTCCCATCATCTGCTATAACCGGAGATGCAAACAACCATCCATCCGAATCAAAATGACACGTCCACTTTGTACTCCCGTTCGGTTCAAGGGCATAAAGATTAGAATCATAAAGCCCGCCTATATAAATCGTTCCATCATCAGCTATCGTCGGAGAAGCAAAAATAGCACCATCTAAAACGCCGGATCCACCCGTCTCGAAACTCCACAACTCACTACCGTCCCTGCCCAGTGCATAGATTTTCCCGTCCTCAGAGCAGACATAAACACTATTACCATCCGGCGAAATCCCAGGCGAAGAATAAACTTCTCCTCCGGTCGCAAATGACCACCGCAGATTCCCATCAATATCAACCGCAAAGACTCTACCGCTCATACTCCCCACATAAGCCGTACCATCAACACCCAAACTCGCTGAGCTTATTAAAGGTGTATTCGCCTCAAAACTCCACTGCACTTGTCCATTCGAATCGAGCGTATAAAGGTTCCCATCTTCACAAGGTACATAAATAATATCATTCGGACCAACAGTAACGCTCGCTGATATCGCCCCATCAACCTCGAACTCCCATTTCACGCAACCAAACTCAGGCCCCTTAAGATCGCTGCGCCCGCGCCTCTCAAAATCACCGCCGAGACTTCTCCATCTCGATGTCACCGCAGTACCCGGCGAATCCGGATGAACTCTAAACAATCCGCTCGCAACACAAACTACATTCGGATCAACAACACTCGGTGTAACTTTGATCACACATTCATTAGAATCAATATCACTCGCCAACTGCCACAAATAACTGCCTGTATCCACGATCTCACTTTCAATCAATTCCCAGTTCCCGCCGCCATTCCTACTAAGGGCAATTGCAACATTTCCATCGTAATCATAACTGTCCCACAAAACCTCATGCTCGCTTCCGGCCGCCCAAACCTCACCGCCAACCGGCTTGGTAGTTATAAGCATTAGCATATAGAACTCGTCGGCTCCAATATCAATTTTATGGCCCATCACCCTCGACTGATTGTCAATATCCACGAAATTAGGATCTATCCAGCCAAGAGTATTTCCGCTGTTAATACAGGGCGAACCAATTAAGAGATGGAGATCACCAAAATCGTCGTTACCACCTACTCCCCAACCGTCCCCGCCATCGTTAGGATCCCGGACAAACACCGGATAGTCATCAATATTGCTATTATCTCCCCCCCCAAACGGAATGTTCGCATCGTTGGGATCATCGTCACCAATACAACTAAAATATACATTCTCCATGGAGGGATCGCCTGTATGACCTGAAAGTATGTCACCTGTACTATCCCTGTTATTCCAGAAAATGCAATTAGTAATCTCCCAAATCTCACCATAGACACCGCCGCCATGGCCCGTCTCGGCAACATTCCATCCTATTGTGCAATTGATCAAAATCTCATCCCATTCTGGGTCTGAGTAAACTCCACCACCATTGACTGTAGCAGTGTTGCCAACGATAAGACAGCTGTTAAGAAAGAAAGTTTCTGCAATTCCAATTCCTCCGCCGTTTTGACCGGCAAAATTACCAATAATACTACAACGAATTGGGGACTCACATCCCCACATCCCGCCACCATTAACAACGGCTCGATTATCTGTAATTGTACAGTTACTGGCCTCGAACACTCCCGCTAAACCACCTCCGTTCAAGCTTGCTTCGTTTCCACTAATAGTACAGTTAATAACTACCGGATCGCTTTGATAACCCCAACCCCATTCCGACAAGTGATAACCGTATATTCCGCCTCCATTTCCTCCAGCCGAATTATTCCTTATCGTACAACCTATTATTTGAGGAGCAGCAAGTAAAACAGGGGGTTCAAAGAAACTAAAATA
>SDBT01007380.1_pt1 | contig 18088 bp, 11 predicted proteins | sample 2277101 | NCBI WGS metagenome assembly SDBT01 (sample SAMN10404973, study PRJNA504765) | marine sediment metagenome | isolation source: marine sediment core GS10_PC15, 103 cmbsf | place: Arctic Ocean: Southern Knipovich Ridge | collected 2010 | reverse complement strand
CCGTGATACTGGCCCTGACCGAAAACCGGGTGATATTCTCATTCGTGCTATACGCCTGGGCCGGGTTGGGCGCAGTCTTCGGCCCGATTTTTATTTTGAGTTTTCTCTGGAAAAAAGCCACATCGGAGGGGGCTATCGCTGGAGCGATTGTTGGATTTCTAACAGTAATAATCTGGCGCAACGTCCCGGCCTTGAAGGAAAATCTCTACGAGCTGGTGCCGGGGTTTATCCTCGCGCTGGCGGTGAATTACGTGGTGAGTTTGGTGTATTGGAATAAAAAGCAGAGAACCGGAATATAAAATTACTGTCGGGTTTCTTCCTGGCAGTCAAAACCCGACCTATGTTCTGGATACCTGCCCATACAGGTCCGTATGGACTTTCGCAGGTATGACAGGAAATAGCATTGTCATTCCCGCGATGGGTGGCATGCTTTCCCCGATCTGTTTCGGGGTAAGCATGTTACAGGTGCCGGAAGAGCATGCTTATGCTTTCAGCAAAAGCATGCCACCCTGTCCAGCTAATTGTTGGGGGATAAATCCTACGGACCCGTAGGGCCCCCAACCACATCAAAACCAACCGCAACTTTTCTTTGATTTTGACGTTTTTATATTGACGGCATATATCGATTTGATTATCGATGTATGTCTAAAAATATGAGCCGTGGACGTCTGAAAATGAAAACAATCAATCAAATCAAAGGAGTTATAATGAGAAGCTGGAAAAGGCTTATGCTCGTCTGCCTGGCGGTGGCTGCAATCACATGCGGGGCGGCTGTGGCAAGCGATCTGCCGGAGTTGAAGTTCGAGAAATTCGAGCTTCCCAACGGCCTGGATGTCATCCTGCACGAGGATCATTCTATTCCCATGGTCTCGGTAAACATCTGGTATCACGTCGGCTCGAAAAACGAAAAGCCGCGGCGCACCGGGTTCGCCCATCTTTTCGAGCATATGATGTTCCAGGGCTCGGAGAATTTCAACACCGATTTCTTCGAGGGTATCGAAAAGATCGGGGGTGTCAATAACGGTTCCACATCGGAGGATCGCACCAACTACTGGGAGAATGTCCCGAGCAATTATCTGGAACGGATGATATGGCTGGAGGCCGACCGCATGGGATTTTTGCTTCCGGCCATGACGCAGGAGCGGCTGGATAACCAGAAGGACGTGGTCAAGAATGAGCGTCGGCAGCGTCTGGATAACCAGCCGTATGTGAAATCGTATGAACTCATGCTTTCCCTGATGTATCCGGATGAGCACCCTTATTCGCATTCGGTCATAGGCAGTATGGAGGATCTCTCGGCGGCCAGCCTGGAGGACGTCTCCGAATTTTTCGAGCTTTATTACACTCCCAACAACGCCTCGCTTTGCATCACCGGGGATTTCGATACGGCGCAGGCGAAACAATGGGTCGAGAAATATTTCGGCCCGATTCCGCCCGGGGCGCCAATCGACCGGATGGAAAGCTGGGTCCCGAGGCTGACGGAAGTAAAGAGATCGACGGCCGAGGATAATGTCAGCCTGCCGCGCCTGTACATGGAGTGGCACACGCCGGGATTTTACGCTCCCGGCGACGCTGAATTCGATCTATTAGCGAACATATTAACTTCCGGGAAGAATTCGCGGCTCTATAAGACGCTGGTATATGAAAAACAGATCGCGCAGGATGTCACCGCTTATCAATCGTCCATGGAGTTGAGCAGCACCTTTGGCATAACGGTTACCGCCAAAGAGGGGTATTCCCTGGAGGAGATCGAAGCCGAGGTTGACGCCATATTGAAAGATGTTCTTGCAAACGGCATAACAAACCATGAACTGGAGCAGGCGAAAACCACCTGGGAAGCCGGATTTGTTAGAGGCCTCGAGCGCATAGGCGGATGGGGAGGCAGATCCGACCGGCTGAACAGGTATAATGTTTATATCGGAGATCCCGGAATGCTCCAGTGGGATATGGAACGTTATTCCAAGTCCACCGTGGCGGACATTATGAAATACGCCCGAGAATATATCGATCTGGACGGCCGGGCGATCCTGTATATCATTCCACAGGGAGATCCTCAACTGGTGGAAGCTGAATTTGACAGGTCCGCCGAACCGGCGGCCGCCTCGGAACCGTCTTTTGCTCCTCCCTCTATACAGAAGGCGAAACTTTCCAACGGTATGGATCTAATGCTGGTGGAAGATCACGATCTTCCGTTGGTGCAGGTCAACCTCATTATTAAAAACGGCTGGGCTGCCGATCCGACTGATCGTCCCGGCGCCGCAGCGTTAACCGCCGATCTCCTGGACGAAGGTACAAAATCGATGGATGCCCTCGAAATATCCGACGAGATCAAGCGGCTTGGCGCGCAACTCGGAACAGGCAGTTCTTTCGACAATTCCTCGGTGAGTTTAAACGTTCTAAAAAAGAATCTCGATCCGGCATTGAAGCTGATGTCCGATATCGTTCTGAATCCCACCTTCCCGGAAAAAGAGCTGGAATTGAAACGTGAGAATTATCTGGGACGTATTCAGCAGGAGAGCAGGCAACCGATGACTGCCGCCTTCAAAACATATTTCAGCGAACTATTTGGCGCCGATCATCCTTATGGTCAGCCTTATACCGGTTCAGGTACCGAAGCGTCCGTAAAAGCCATAACCCGTTCCGATCTGGAGAGCTTCTATCAGGCTAACTATATGCCGAATAATGCCACGGCCGTTGTGGTGGGAGATATTACACTGGATGAAGCCAGATCGAAACTGGAAAAAGCTTTTAAGAAATGGAAACAAGGGGCGCCGTCTGAAAGCGTCGTAAAAGAAGTGGAGCCTCTTGGCAAAACTAAGATCTGTATCGTGGATAAGCCCGGCGCACCGCAAAGTGTAATCGTTCTGGGCAATCTCGGTTTGAAACGCAGCGATCCGGATTACCTTGCTACTTCGGTTATGAATAACGCTCTCGGCGGGCAGTTTACAGCGCGAATAAATATGAACCTTCGCGAGGATAAAGGCTACACTTACGGTGCAGGTTCGTTTTTCAGCGGAAGACGAGGACGGGGAGCCTTCGCAGCTTACGCCCAGGTTCATGCGGAGTTTACGAAAGAGTCTATTGCGGAATTCGTGAAGGAATTCAGGGATATCCTCGGGACACGACCACTAACGGCGGTGGAATTGACTGACAGCAAAAACAACCTGATTAAAGGATTCCCGCAGGATTTTCAGACCTATTCGGGAATCGCCAGCCAGATGGGCTCCATGATTACATTCGATCTGCCCGAAGATGAATGGGATACTTATATCGGCAGGGTAAACGCTATCGATATGAATCTGGCAACGAAGGCCGCCAGTGATCATATTTATCCCGATGCGCTTCTGATAGTAATCGTGGGCGACCGGGAGAAAATCGAACCGGGTATCCGCGAACTGAATCTTGGAGAGATCGAATACCTGAGCGCAGGCGAGCTCTAAAATTATCTAAATTGTTGGACGAGGGGCGGCCCGGGTGGCTGCCCCTTTTTATAATTGTAGCATTATACAAAAGATATTGATCTGGTTCTTTAGGTGATGATATACTATCTGAAAAGGAAAACCTCTTGAGTTACGTTCTTGAAGAAAGGCACGGCCCCAGAACCATCGTCGATGGCAAGGAAGTCGTGCTGTTCAGTTCCAACGATTACCTGGCGCTCTCGTCTCACCCGGAGGTTCTGAGGGCGGCATCGGAGGCGGCCGATCAATACGGCGCGGGGACCGGCGGGGCTCCCGGCACCAGCGGCACCAACAGGATTCACATTCAATTATCAGAGGCTATCGCCGCCTTCAAGTCGAGAGAGAAAGCTGTGATTTTTCCGTCGGGTTACCAGGCCAATCTGGCCATCCACCAGGCTCTCGGCGGAAGCGATATAGTTTTTCATATGGATCGACGGCATCATCCATCCGCCCTGGATGGCGCGCGGCTGGCCAGGGATTCGAAAATCGTCAAGTTCGATCATAACCGGCTGGAGGATCTGAAATCAAATCTAAAATCGCATTCGGGCAAGACCAATATCGTGAGTCTGCCGTCGGTATTTACAATCAATGGTGATATCGCGCCGCTGGATAAGCTTTTCGAAATGAAAAAAAAGTATAAATTCGTTCTGGTTCTCGATGAGGCTCATGCCACCGGCTGTATGGGGAATACGGGCCGGGGGCTGGAGGAACATTTCAATCATAATGGCGCCGCAGATTTCATCATGGGATCATTCTCCAAGGCGTTGGGGTCCCAGGGTGGCTTCCTGGCCTTCGACGGAAACTCTGAATCGTTATTGAAATCGAAATTCCGGTCTTTCGTATATTCGACTTCGCTATCGGCAATCTCGGCGGCGGCGGCATTAAAGGCATTGCAGTTGCTTGAAAATGATACAACTATTATTTCGTCTCTAAGGAAATCGAAAGATGCCATCATCCGGAAATTCCGTGAGTTGAAACTGGAGATGATCAGTAAAGAAAGCATGGTACTGCTGCTTCCCTGTGATGATTGCGATAATGTTCAAAAGAAATTGCTCGCTGACGGCTACCTGGTATTCCCGGTTGAGACGGAGAGCGACGGACGCCTGGGAAAATTCTTAAGAATTACACCCAACGCCGCGCATACCGCGAACGATATCGATGGATTTGCAAATGCCTTAAGCGTTCACCTCGGTTCGAGCTGAATGCCAAAATTGTCATCCTAAAGAAATTTATAGGTCAATCCCAGCGCCAGGGTCTCTTTGAATCGGCCGCGCCGATCGACCTGTTTATCGTATTGAAGCTGCGCGTAAAATGATACAACCAGATATTTGGAAACACTGGCCGAAACCGTGCTTTCGAAATTGACATCGACCGCTTTCCAGTAGTCCTCCGCCGGAGTGCCCTTGAAATCGTCCTTCTCTGAAAAGAAAAAGGCCTTAAATAGAGTCAACTTGCCGATATAATTTAGCTGTTCAGAGATGATATACTGGATATCGGTGACGGATTCTATGCCGCCATCGGTGGAGGTTTCGTATTCGAATTGTTCGGCCACGGTATCTATAATCACCTTATTCATATTCTGCCGGATCGAAAATCCGAGCCTCGATAATATCTGGTCTTTATCCTTTGAATAAAACAATCTGGAGACACCCGCAGATTCGGTTAACAGTATTGGATTAATGTAACGTTTGATCGGATCGTAGGAGGCGTCGAGAAACTGAGATTCGAGTCGTAACGCCAGGTAGGGATCGACATACGAATCCAGAGTGAACCGGCCGACGTTTTCGATATCTATCTTGTCGGTCGATTTGGTCGGTTTTTGCCAGTCTTTGGTAGTTTGATCCTGCGTGTGGGCCTGGCCGAATTGAAGTTTAGTGATGTTTTTGAAATTGAATTTCGATGAGACCTTTTTTTCGAAGATGGCATCCACTTTGGAAACCCAGGTCATATTCCCGGCCTCGCCTCCGGTCCAGCTATCGGAATAAGAATTCTGGGTCATATTCAGGCCGAAATCAATGGATGGCTGCCAGGGCTCCCCGGTCGATGCCGTATTCGTGGTTGCCATCAGGAATAACATAGCTGTGAAAAACGCTTTAGTAAAATTCATCATCTTTCTCCTTTTAGTAGCCTCAAAGTTTTGTGATAATTCATAATCAGACCTCTGAAGATATATGTAAAGCGATTTTGCTATTGACATGCAATCGTAATTTTCGCTACTTCGATACTGTAGGGAATAGATGGCACATACGCCACCGGGAATTATATCATAACTTAGCCGTTTTGGATCATGATCCGGGAGGAAATTATGTTGCGAGTATTATTTCTTTTAATAGCCTCATCCTCGCTTTGCTTGGCCCAGCTGCCGGGGGAAATCGTCGGATGGACGCAGTATGATATGCAGGAGATTGGATCGGGCTCGAATCGTGCGGCAGTCGATTCGGAAGGAGGCATCCATGTATGCTGGATGCGAGCGAATCCGCTAGGAAATGTTTATTACAATTATCGGAATCCCCAGGGTGATTGGCAAGGAGCTGTTCAGATTTCCCCCGAAGGCGGCGGTTTCAGCAATCTCGACATAGGACCGGATGACTGCATCGCCATTTTTTATCATTATGATGGACAGATACATGTTGCCACTACTTGCAACGGATCTGATGATCACGTTGTGCCGGACACCAGCTCTTATTGGCCGAAGGGTTCGATTGCCACTAGTGGCCGGTTCCATGTGATTTCGGCAAGGACCGCAGAAGAAACCAGAGTTATTATGTACAACACCTCCACCGATTTTGGCGAAACCTGGCCGCCCTGGGTGAGAATGGATTCCCTGAATACATACCTTTGGTCGCTCAATTCATCCAGTATCTCGGAGAGGACGGCCATCGTCGAGGGGATTCCGGTTCCGGGCGAGGACTGGCAATTCGATATCGGTTATATGATCTCCGAGGACGGAGTGAATTGGGATATCAGCGACTGGCATTTGATAACCGATTATCGGGATTCCGGGACAAGTGCCTCGGCCGATGTCGATCTTATCTTCGATAATGATGATTATCTTCACGTCATCTGGAATACCTGGGAGATTCAAGAGCCGTTCCTCAACAGCTCCACGCTCTGGCACTGGAGCGAGGAGACAGGCGAGATATCTCAAATAGCCTATTTCGATCATGTGACCTGCGAACCGGGAGCATGGAATTTTGCTTTATGTAAGATGTCTCTGGGAATTGATCCGGAAGATAACCTCTATTGCATCTGGACGGGATTCTCATCCGAGGATTATTCTGCCGGTGGATACTGCAACGGCGATCTCTATATGTCTTACTCAGTGGACGGTGGACTAACATGGTCCGGATATGAAGGGGTCACTAATTCTCCCACGCCTGGCTGCGTTCCCGGCGAGTGCGATTCGGATAACTGGGCGACCCTGGCTGAGATGGTAGGAGAATATCTGCACATTTTCTATGTCAATGATAAAGATGCAGGGGCTATACCGCAAGGTGAGGGGGCTGTAACTGATAACCCGCTGCTCTATCTTGAAGTCCCCAACCCCACGAGAACGGGAATAGCGGAGAAAGAGACATTACCGGAGAATCTAACGATCTTCACCAATTACCCCAACCCCTTCAATACCAAAACCACTGTCAAGTTCTCTCTGGCGGAGACAGCGAACGTAAAGCTCCAGATCTTCGATATCGTCGGGCGGCTGGTGGAGACTCTCGCTGATTGTGAATTTGCCGCAGGCGAAAACTCCGTGATTTGGGACGCCACCGATCACCCCAGCGGCGTCTATTTCGCCAGGTTAACCGCTGGCGATGTAAAGAGTTCGAAGAAACTCCTCCTGCTGAAGTAGTCGCAGGCCGGCGCTATTCGCTATCATATTTCTTAGCTGAAAAATTTGCCCCATTTCGGTCATAAATGCGTATAATACGGCATGCCGGAAAGCGCGCCAAATCAGCCGGATTACCGCAAATACTTAGACCCGACGGTCGTCAGCAAGCTGGCATCCATAGAGCTTAAGGCCAGGCTGGTGGTCGAGGGTTTCATAGTGGGGCTTCACCGCTCCCCGTATCACGGTTTCTCGGTGGAGTTCGCCGAGCATCGACAGTATATGCCGGGCGATGATTTCAGGCATATCGACTGGAAAGTCTACGGAAAATCGGATCGCTTCTATATCAAGCAGTTCGAGGAGGAGACCAACCTTAAGGCCTACATACTGCTGGATGCCTCCAGCTCCATGGGCTACAAATCCGATGGCATCTCCAAACTGGAGTACGGTTCATATCTGGCGGCATCGTTGGCTTACCTTATGCTCAGGCAGCAGGATGCCCCCGGGCTTCTGGTTTACGACGAAAAAATCCGCTCATATATTCCGCCCCGCGGGGCGCGGTCTCATATCACGCCCATCCTGAAACGGCTGAGCGAAACGGAGCCATCCAGCAAGACCGACGCCGCAATAGCATTTCACGAACTGGCCGACCGGATCAGGCGTCGGGGACTGATAATAGTCATCTCCGATCTCCTGGATGACCCGGAGAAATTTCTTCTGGGGTTGAAACATTTTCGTCATCGCCGGCACGAGGTCATAGTTTTCCAGATCCTCGACCCCTACGAGCGGAATTTCGCCTACGGGGCCGAGGCCAGATTCAAGGATATGGAAACGGATCGAGAACTTTTGATCGATCCCTGGCAGATCAGGAAAGACTATACGGCGAAACTGGAAGAATATCTTGGCTGGATCTCCCGCGCCTGCAGAGATTCACGGATAGATTATCACTTACTGGACACGTCTATCCCCTTTGATCGAGCATTGTTTGGTTATCTGGCCAAGAGATCGAAATTGGGTTGACTCAAGAGATTTTCCGTATATATTGAAACAGGAAGTACTTCTGCCGATACTTAAGTGAGGAACCGAGTTATGAAGAATTTGATTTTGACAATTGCCCTGATCCTGGGAATAAACGGCGGCTTATTTGCCGCCCCCAAGATGCTTGTTCCCGAAAAATCCTGGGATTTCGGACACGTGCCGCAACACAGTGTTCTGACGCATGATTACTGGATAAAGAATATCGGCACGGATACTCTGAAAATCCTTAAAGTCAAGCCCGGCTGAGGCTGCACCACCGCGCCGGTGAAGAAAAAACAACTGGCGCCGGGAGATTCCACGGTCGTGGAATTGACGTTTAAAACAAAAACCTACAAAACAAAGATCAGTAAGGCCGCAACTATTTACACCAATGATCTCACAAAATCGCAGGTCAAAATCCGAGTCAGCGCTAACGTAGATCCCGTTCCCGATTCGACGCTGCCATTTACCTATACGCCGGATAGGCTGGAATTCACTCCCGACGACAGGAAATTAGAAGTGGTTCTCACCAATACCAGCAAGCAGACGCTAAACCTGACACAGGTGGGCGACACTTATGACGGCCTCTCTATGAAATTGGGCAAAGACTCGTTGGAACCGGGAAAAAAGACCGAGATAGAGTTTGAATGGACCGGCGGCTTTGGAAAAGAGAATTTTGAACGTTCGATAACATTCGATGTGACCGGTTCCAGGTCCACGAGATTTACAGTCCCGTTCGTCGTACAGGGAACGGATCCTGCACCCGTGAAGAAAAAGCCTTATAAGAAGAAGCCGGGCGCCAAGCCCGTAAAAACCACCTCTGGAAAAAACTAGGATTCTAACTGCAGTTCGGCCGCGATATCGAAAAGATATCGCGGTTTTTTTTATGAATCAACTGCGCCGGCGCTATATCGTCACTTCTTCCTCACCAGAAGCAACGTATGACCGCTGTCATGAGAGATATTCTCCAGATCATAGAATCTGGTCTTCAAACGTTTCTCGAATATGGCAGTTGCTTTTTTTAATTCTTCAGGCGTGTAAAATTTAAAGGTAGAGTAATGGTGGCGAGAGACTAATTGCATCAGCCTGGCAATCGATATGATGCGTTTGAAATTATAAGTTTTGATTTCCTCCAGTTGCAAGTCCCTTCGCCGGGATATAATTTTCTCAAATTCTTCGATGGAAAGCAGGCGGTTCTCCCTCTCGACGAATCCCGGGAAATAAAGCCCCCAGATGGTTTTTTTATTCTGGGCGCGTGAGCGGGTATAGACACCCAGAAATCCATCGGACTTCAATACTCTGGCTGCCTCATTGAAGAATTTTGGAATATCGAAATGATGGATGGCGTTAAAGGTCACCATGAAATCGAGTGATCCATTGTCGAAAGGAATCTCATCCGCCCTCGCCTGCAGAAGGGAACAGGATTTTGCGTTGCGGTGATTACAAAGCTTATCCCGGCAAGGCCTTAGCATCCCCTCGCTTATGTCCAGGCAATATAGATTGAGCGGATTGGACAGGCGGTCCAGAAGAGCTTCGGTATATCGACCGGTGCCGCAGCCTAAATCCAGGAGGCGAATGTTGTCATCGCTTTCGGCTACAATGCTTGCCAGGTATTCCACCGGCTCGCGGTCTGTTTTGCGAAGTTTTCTGTAGCTTGATGCGATTCGATCAAAATGATCTTTCATTAGAGAAGCAGTATCATCCATAAGATTCTCCATCGATCAGATAGACAATGACATCAGCGATACAATTTTGATGTCCTTCTCTGTAGCCGATATAATATAAGCAAATCACTATCGCCGGGCAAGCGAAAACGAAAGAGCGAGCAATATTACTTAGCTAATCTGGTAAGTAGACTATTCTTACCGAGTTATCCGCAACCCTGTTGTACTAATTCCCCTTGATAGCCTTGTAAGCAGGGATGGGAATATTGCCATATACGATCTATTGGGACGGAGGGTGGCAGCAGGTTATTTTTGTCATGGTTCTTTATGGTGTCGGCAGACCCCGCGTTTCGCGGGGCCGACCTGCATTTATTAAATATTGAACTGTAGGCGGGGAGTCCTACGGATCCGTATGGACTTGTCTCCCCGCATATTATTAATACCAGCCCCAGAACTCCACCCGAAACCATCTGACGATTCGCCATAACAGGATCTTGTAGGCGGGACGTTTACCGCAGTAGATTTTGGCATGGCCGGTCATACCCGGTTTCAAAAGCCGGCCGGTGTTCGGCGCCACGGCGGTGACCACGAATATCGGTTGCAGCTGGCCTGCCTCCGTCTGCTCCGCAACGACTGTCACCTCCCCGTGGAAAGTGATCCCCGGATAACTGCGGGTTCGGAATTTTACCATTCTCCCCGGAACAACGGCGCTTATTTCTTTCTCCGGAACCGGAATTCTGATCCGCATGGTGTCTATCCGCGCTACGTGGAGGATCTCCGAGCCCGTCTTGACCGATGTTACCACGCCGTTTATTGGTGAGGTTATATTTTCTGCGGCCTGATGAGTTTCCAGCCTGTCGATTTTGGCCTGTATGGCTCGTATTTCGGCCTTGGCGATATCGATCTCCTCCGTTCGGGCGCCCAGCTTCAAAAGTTTTTTTTGTTTTTTGTAAAATTCACGTTCCGATTTCAACACTTCGTTGGAGGTCTTGGCCTCCTCGAGCTTTTCTGCCGGTATCACTCCCTTCGATGCCAGTTCCTCCGACCGCGATAGATCGGCATCGGACTTCTTAAGCTTCAATCGGACCTGCTCAATGAGATCCTCGACCTGTGAGATCTCCTCCGGTCGCGGCCCCTTCTTGAGAAGCTGAAGCTGCGATTCGGCCCGGTCGAGACCGGCGCGCGATTCCGCCAGGTCCGCCTGCAGCTCCGATGAACTTATCCTCGCAATCAACTCTCCGGCTCGTACTAAATCCCCCTCCTTTACGGCAGGCATTATGGAGAGCACTCGCAGATCCTCTCCGGCCAGGCTGAATCTCCGGCTGCTCTTCTCGCCGGAGCCGCGGTCTAGCATAAGTTCCACAAAACCGGGATCGGATGATTTCAGTGTCAACGATTCAATCGGGTATATCAGGCAATCGTGTCCTATTTTCAGCTCGATTTTGATTATCAAGGACAGCGCCACCAGGGACGCCGACAGGACAACCAGAATGATCCAGTTGCGCGGTCTCAACAATCTTCCTCTTTCATTAATCGCTGCCATAAGAATACCAGATTTCTTTAAAGCCTCGTAAACCAGATATAATACAAAGAGGGTCAGGATCGCCACACCTAAAATCCCCGTCCAGGAAAAAAGGAGACCGCTGAGCTTGAAGAAAATATAACCGAATAATCCGGAGGAAAATAATATGGCGGCCAGTCCATACCATTTGAAGATGCGTCTCTCGCGCAAAGACGGTTCCGTGTCGAGTTCAATTTTGAATAGAAACTTCAGAATTATCGCTTTCCAGTAGCCGAAGGCTCTGGCACGCAGGTTGGGGATGTTCCATTTATCCACCAGGTAATAGTAACCGTCGAGCTTTAATAGGGGATTGACGTTGAAAGCAATCATGATAAAAGTAACCGCAATTACGAGAAAGGCGGCCTGATTGATGAAATTTCCCACCGCCGTTATCCTCCAGACCATAACGGCAAGCGCCCAGATAACCATCTGGCTTTTCGCTCCGGCGAGAGTGACCTTAATCCGTTTCTTCTTATCCTCAAAAAGATAAGCGTCGGAAACATTAACGTAGAAACATATTTGCAGATATAACAGCAGTACGCCGAATTCCGAAACGCGCCCGCCGTGCCTTTTGCATGTAAGAGCGTGGGAAAGCTCATGCAGCATGGTGAGATAAATCGTGGTCAGCCAGACGAAGACTATCGTTTCCGGGATCAAGGATCGCTTTAGCTGCTGCGCGAGTTCCAGGCCGTTCGAAAGGAAAATTACCACCGCAATGAGGATGAGCACGAAATAAACCGGTATCATCAGGCGCGAATAGAATATATCGGTGATGCGAGATAATTCAGTTAGAAATCTCTCCGGATCGAAAGCCTTAAGTTTAAGAAACAGAATTTTCTGAAGGAGAGCACGTTTTTTCCAGAGGCCGGGATCGGCTGGTTCTGCGGCCTGTGTTTCATCGATGCTTTCCAGCAGTCCCAGCGATTCCAGCCTGTCACGGAACTTCGCAATGGCCTCTATCGGCGGCTTGACGCCGGATAAGCGAAAAAACTCCGAGATCACATCCTCGACGGTACGGGTGCCGTCGAACAGGTTCGCGATGGTGTGTTCGTTTTCCTTGAAGCGAAAGAACCGCCCGGTGCGGGGATCTTTAATTATATAATAGACGATCTCGTTTTCGGTCTGTCTCGAAATTACGAGATCGGGTCTCAGTTTCGGGTTGCCGGTAGCGATTGTTCCCCTCCCTTCGTGCCGGATCTAATTTGCTAATATGATAAACGTTAGTTTGAAATTATGCAACTGGAATGATCGGCATTAACTCTTTGAGAGAATCAGGGGATCTTTATTTCAAAAGCAGCATTTTCTTCGTCTCAGCATACTCCCCGGCCTGAATCTTATAAAAATACAAACCAGATGGAACCAGATCAGCATCCCATACAACCTGATGATAACCCGCTGGCTGTTCTCCCTGCACCAGCGTTTCAACCTTGCGGCCGAGGATGTTGTAGATGTCAATCTTAACATCGCTAACTGCTGGTAGGTTATATTGAATAGTTGTTGATGCATTAAAAGGGTTGGGGTAGTTTTGCGAGATGGAGAAATAGTGCGGCAATTCTTCTTTTGTGTCCGGAATATCGGTTTGGCTGCAATCTAATATTAACAATGCATATTCATCCGCTACATAGAGATAATCGTTGTAGAAATAGAGCCTTTTAGCACCGCCGGGAGTTTGGAATTGACTGATTAGCTCGGGTGCCGTTGGATCGGAAACATCAATAGAAAGAACGCCTGCATAACTATCGGCTACCAGCGCGATATCACCGGTAATGACAACATCATAAGCTGATCCGGGCGTGTCGTATCGGCTGACTAATATCGGGTTAGAAGGATCGGCAAAATCGAGGATTATAAGCCCCCTTTGCCGGTAAGCGGCGTATACGTAATTTTCTCGGGCAAAGACACCGTGGGCGGGGACGTATTCCTGGCCATCATAGAAGCCGACTATAACGGGATTATCGGGTGACGATATATCGATCATATAAATTCCCTCGAAGCCGGAGGCGATGTAGGCATATCCCTCATTTACCTGGCCTCCCCAGACGAATCCCGGCGTATCACAACCGCCGATGAACGAGGGATTCGCGGGATCAGTCACGTCGATAATCTGCAGCCCTGCATACCGGTCGAAAATGTAAGCGTAGTTTCCGATTACCTGAACATCTTGTATGAAAGTCCGATCTTCATAAACGCCTGCAAGGGTTGGAAATTCCGGGTCCGATATATTAATTATGGCAAGGCCTACGTACGTTACTCCAAGATACGCATAGTCTCCATAGGCATAAGCGGATGTTGCGCGCCCGTAAAAATCGTAAGTTCCTGATAGATGGGGCATTTCCGGATTTGAAATATTCACTATTTGCAGGTTGCCGCCGGAAAATTCCTGCGCTACGTATGCATAATTTCCCTGCACACAGACATCTTTCGTAGTTTGTGATGTCTCGTAACTTCCTGAGATTAACGGCGAGGACGGAACGGAGACATCGATAACAAATACTCCCGAAAGGTAATCAGCCATATACGCATAATTATTACGTACAAATAAACGGGTGGCAAAATCGGGCGTTTCGCATCCCCCAAGAAAAACAGGAGACAAGGGATTGGAGATATCAAATATTCTCAAGTCTGTTCCATAGGCCAAAAACGCGAAATCGTCCGCGATAAAAATATCGCTCCCGCTCGCGGTGCCTACGTATTGAATACGGACGGAGGTTGGGTTTTCAGGATCGGAAATATCGTAAATCTCGAAACCTCCGGAAGGATAGCCGTAGAATGATACGTAGGCGTAATCGCCGGAAACATGTACGCCTGAACCATTCCCAAATGCGACATTGGTTTCTCCTGCCTGCACTGGATATTCTGGCAGACTGATATCGACTACCTCGAATAGACCGGTATCGCCGCAACCCTTGGCGAGATAAACGTAGTTGCCCTCAACGAAGACGTCTACGGCATAACAATACGATGAATAGCTTGCCAGCAGAACGGGATTAGACGGATCGGCAATATCGATGATTTCCAGGCAGGTATTCAATTCATTGCCCCGCTCAGCCATAAAGACAAGGTTGTCCTGAACAGCTATTCCACGAGCTTCAAGCTCTGGATCGAGGCCTGCGATGAGCAGGGGATTCGAGGGATCGGCAATATTTATTATCTGAAGACCATATTCGCTGTCGGCTATGAAGGCATAATCTCCTGATACGCATACAGCCTCGGCGTCCCCCGGCAAGAATGACTGGCTGATAAAAAGGGGCTGGGTTGGATCTGTAATGTCCAGAATGACAAGACCGTGGACAAAGGCGCAATAGGCGTAGTTGCCGACGACAGTAACATCACGCACGTTGGTCCAGAGCGTCGACCCGACATATTCGAGGTTTTGTCCTTGAATCAAGCCTGTCAGGGAAAGAATCAGAACCGCGATAACGGAAATTGCGCTCCGCCGCATGATTTTCACCTCCTATTTCAATATTATACACCTCTTGGTGCTAAAATATTCCCCTGCCTTGATTCTATAGAAATAGATTCCCGAAGATAGGGGACCGGCATGCCAGACAACTGAATGCGTCCCTGCGGGTTGTGTAGCCGAAATCAGCGTTTTCACCTTGCGGCCAAGGATATCGTAGATGGCGATTGTTACATCAGATGCTATAGATAGATTATAGACAATGGTAGTTGTGGCGTTGAACGGATTGGGGTAGTTCTGGGATAAGAGAAATTGCATCGGCATTTCCGGGATCTGCTCCTCATCAACATCCGTGGGGATTCGCGCGCCGCCGTAGGCGCCCATATCGCTTCTTTCCGCTCCCAAACCCCAGTCGCAACCAAGCATGCTATCGGAAATCGCAGGATCACCGGTGTCGATACAGGGTGAGTTATATAAATCTCCGCAGGAGTCTGCCATCAGATGAAAATCGCCGTTATCGGGATCGCGGAACAGGGGGTCGGAATCGATATTTCCCTCGCCGCCCCATCCGCCCTGTATGTCGCAATAAGTAAAATAGGGTGATGATGAATCATCGAAATCAATCTCATGACTAAATGATGCGCTATCGGCCCAGAATATGGTATTGGTTATCACAGGATTGGAAACCAGCTTGCAATAAATCCCAGCGCCGGAAACATACGCTGAATTTCCAGTGATGGTGTTGTTGGTAATAGTGGGACTGGACTCGGAGCAATAAATCCCACCGCCGAGAACACTTGCTGAATTAGCGCTGATGACATTATTGCTGATTATAGGATTGGAAACCCGCTCGCAATAAATCCCACCGCCGGAAACATACGCTGAATTTCCGGTGATGGTGTTGTTGGTAATAGTGGGACTGGACTCGGAGCAATAAATCCCACCGACCTCGGATGAATTGCCATTAATGATGTTGTTAGTGATGGTAGGGTTGGAATAGAGGGCACACCAGACCCCGCCGCCGCCATCCCATGACGAGTTTTCGGCAATTATATTATCGCTGATCGTGGGACTGGATTGGTGGCAATGAATCCCTCCACCCAACCTTGCCGAATTTCCACTAATAGTGTTGTTGGTGATTGTGGGACGACTGGAATTACGGCAGGTAATCCCGCCGCCAACACCTCCTGAATTTTCGCTGATAGTGTTGTTGCTGATCGTAGGATTAGAACGCGAGCAATAAATTCCGTCCGCTGAATTCTGAGTGATTGTATTGTTGATGATCGTGGAATTGGACGAAGTGCGGCAATAAATCCCAACAGATAAATTATGGGTGACAATGTTATTGCTGATTGTTGGCCTGGAGTCAACGCAATGAATACCTCTGTAACCATTCTGTATCGTGAATCCGGTGAGAATAGCGGTGCTATCCTCTCCGTTTTCAAATGTCACAACCGTACCTGACTCGTCACCGTCAATAATGGTGGACGAAACATAAGATGTATCCCCCGTCATCAAAAACAATGACCCCAGCACGATATTATGTCCGTCAAAATTGATGTTCTCGACGTATTCGCCCGGCTGCACCAGGACGGTATCGCCATTCTGGGCGGCGTCTACGCCTTCCTGAATGGTGGGGTAGTCTGCGGGGACATGGATGATAGTCGCTGATACCAGCGACCAGGATATAAACGCGGAAGTTATTAGAATGATAAATAGCCTTCTCATTATTGCCTCCAGTCTATAATTATTAATGACCGACTGGTGTACTGCTCAGCAGATGCAATTCACAATATATTTACCGTTGACTCGTTTTTTTATTCCCCCAAAATGCCCCTTTTTAGCAATTATCACTATTTTAGTAATACCATCTTTCTCGTCTCTATATATTCCCCTGCCTGAATCCTGTAGAAATACATGCCGGAAGATTTATTTTCTGCATCCCATACAACCTGATGATAACCCGCTGGTTGCTCACCTTGCACCAACGTTTCAACCTTGCGGCCGAGGATGTTGTAGATATCGATTGTGACATCGGAAGTTGAAGGCAGACTGAATTGGATAACGGTAGTGGCGTTAAATGGATTGGGGTAGTTCTGGGAAATACCAAAGCTTCCGGGCAAAGATGTTTCGGGAGAATTATCTACATCTGTCGTGATTGAAAGATTTATCAATATTGAAATATCATCAGAGCGATAATTAGCCACCGCCAGATCATTGTCGCCGTCGCCATCGAGATCAACCGCGAAAACTGAAAAAGGCCAAAATCCGGCCCCGTAATTAACGGCCGCCTGAAATGTCCCGTCACCATTATTCAGAAGGACTGAGATATTGTAGGACCAATGATTTGCCACGGCCAGGTCATTGTCGCCATCGCCATCGAGGTCAACCGCGAAAACTGACCTGGGCGTAGTTCCGGCCCCGTAATTAACGGCCGCCTGAAATGTCCCGTCACCGTTATTCAGAAGGACTGACACATTGTCGGATCCCCAATTAGCCACGGCCAGGTCATTGTTGCCATCGCCATCGAGGTCAACCGCGAAAACTGAAGAAGAACCAACCCCGGCCCCGTAATAAACCGCCGCCTGGAATGTCCCGTCACCGTTATTCAGAAGTACTGAGACATCGTTGGAGTATTTAGGCACGGCCAGATCATTATCGCCATCGCCATCGAGGTCAACCGCGAAAACTGAAAAAGAACCATACCCGTCCCCGTAATTAACTGCCGGCTGAAATGTCCCGTCACTGTTATTCAGAAGGACTGAGACATTGGCGGACCAATAATTAGCCACGGCCAGGTCATTGTCGCCATCGTCATCGAGGTCAACCGCGAAAACCGAAGAAGAACCATCCCCGGCCCCGTAATTAACCGCTGCCGGAAATGTCCCGTCACCGTTATTCAGAAGGACTGAGACACAGCAGAAGTGCCAATGAGCCACGGCCAGGTCATTATCGCCATCGCCATCAAGGTCAACCGCGAATACTGAATAAGGACCATCCCCGGCCCCGTAATTAACCGCCGCCTGAAATGTCCCGTCACCGTTATTCAGAAGGACTGAGACATTGTCGGAGCCACCGTTAGCCACAGCCAGATCATTGTCGCCATCGCCATCGAGGTCAACCGCGAAAACTGAAGATGGCGAATCCCCGGCCCCGTAGTTGACC
>SDBT01007379.1_pt1 | contig 18088 bp, 19 predicted proteins | sample 2277101 | NCBI WGS metagenome assembly SDBT01 (sample SAMN10404973, study PRJNA504765) | marine sediment metagenome | isolation source: marine sediment core GS10_PC15, 103 cmbsf | place: Arctic Ocean: Southern Knipovich Ridge | collected 2010 | reverse complement strand
TTGGGTGGGCGAAGACCTCTCGTTTGGCCTGCGCGCTCGCGAGGCTGGGAACCGCATCATTTGTGCTACCGGAGTCGAGTTCAAACACATCAAGGCTGGGTATCTCGACTGGGAAAGTTATGCGCCTGATCGACCCGAGTAAGACAAAGGTCACTCATATCAAGACGGGTGAGCGTACATGGGTGCGCTATCGCGACCATCACGACGGCAGCCGGGACGCCAGGGTCCAGGTCGCCGCACTTCGACTCAGCATGACAGCGGGCGCGCCGATCAATCAAGAACACCTCAAAGCTATCGGCGCTCTCGAAGAGGCACAGAAGGGAGCATACATTGCCAAGCATTCTGGCAATGCTGACTGGCTCTCTGCTGCCAAGCGACAGATCTATGAAGCGAAGCAACGAGTAATGGAGACTCAGTAATGGCACGAAGGCAGGACCTGACGAAGATCCAGATTGAACTTGACCAGGCAGAAGCCAAGTACAATCGCACCCTTGCAGAGTATCAGGAAGACCCTGACGACGAGAAGCTAACTGCAAGGTACCGAATGGCCAAGAGCGACCTGGCTGTGAAGCGGCGGACTTGGAAGGCCCACCGCGAGCAGATCAGTGCCGCCAGCGCGGGTGAAGGAGACGCGACGGCCAGACCAGAATCCCTTGCTGTCAGAAGCAAGGTACGAGAGGGCTAAGAAAGGTACTGAAGTGAACATAAGACAATTTCTGTTAGCTGCCTGGCGCGATGAGACTGGCGCGATCACAGGGTCGTTCTGGTTTGGGTTGACGTACGAGAAGGGGTTCGGAGGAACTCATAGCTTCGATATGGAAGCAACCACCGTGTCAGTCATGCTCATGCTCGACACCTACGCCGAGGCACCCGACACTCATGACTTCCGTGACGACCTGACGTCCACCGAAGTCGTCACCGGCTCGGGCTATGTCACCGGAGGCATTGCGCTGGGCGCCACGCCTGCGTGGACAGTCGCATCGCCAGCTGCAGGCCAGATGGCTTACGACTCGCCAGATCCGGCGTGGGCGACCTCGACCATCACCAACGCAATGGCCGCGGTGCTCTACCAGTCAACTGGTGTCGCAGCCAACGACGAACTGTACATGTTGTCAGACTTCGTCACCGCGGTGAGCACAAGCAACGGCACCTTGACGGTGCAGGTTGACGGCAACGGCTGGATGTTCATCGACTACTCAACAATCTAAAGCGGAGGGAAACGGTGAGTCGTGGCCCGGACGCTGCATGTCTATCCGAAGGCGATACTCGCCGGGCAAACTTGGACGTTTCTCGTCAAGGTCATCGAACCAGCGACCGGGACTGTCAGCCGTATCGGAAAGAACCGCAACCCTCCAATAACCGCTGGAGTCACCGCTACTGAATCAGTGGTGTTGCTCAAAGTGACCTTCAAGCTGATCGTCGCTGATACGGATACCGATCAGGACGTGGACGACGCTCTATTCCTCGACGACATCCAGCCCGGTGGTAACACTTTGACGGTGTGGGAGGACTGGCAGGCTCTCGCTGAGGGGATCTACGCACCTGGCGACACGCTCGACTCATTCTGGGACAAATGGACTACCGGCGACACTCAGCAGATGCGTAACTCAGCGAACCGTGCTCTCGTTTCGGGTCCTGGCGGGATGGGTCGAGGGTGGACGGTCACTGCTGTTCATCAACATGAGGCAGGGAACGTCGGGGTTGATCTGTAATGGCGATCAACGTCACCGCTGTTGAGTCGTCAGAGACTACCAGCGACCAATCATCGCCGTGGACACCCTCAGAAACCTACGACCCGACTGATGACCGTTTCGTTATCGCAGTCCTGGCGATGAAGGACGGGTCATTGCTGAACGCAACACCGTTCAGTATTTCGGGTGGTGGGATCACCACCTGGCGGAAACTCGATGACCGGCAAGCGGTTGATACTTTCCAAGAATTAGGTTGCGTCATTTGGTACGCCAAAGACGCTTCGGCCGGGTCCGGCACCATCACGATCACCTGGGGCGGTGGAGTCACCATTGATGCCATGGTCCTGTCGGTGTTCGAGGTCACCGGCATGAACACCGATGGCAACGACGGAGCCGGGGCGATTCGAGCCGTCGTCAACAATGCTGGCGATGCGATAACCGGCCTTGAGCCGACGATGGCTAGTTACGGGTCCACCAACAACGGCACCGTCAACATCGTCATCCACGGTGTTGACGAAGCTACCACCCAAGGTACCGGGTTCACCGAAATCCACGACCTGACCGCATCCGGCACCGTTCATGACGTTGGGCTGTCTACATCGTGGCGAACCGGCAACGCCACTACCTACGGCGGATCTTGGACAACCTCAGGCAAAGCGTTTGTTATGGCGATCGAAATTGTTGAAGCCAGCGAGGACAGCGCCATCTCAGGGGCAGGCGAACTCGACTATGTGTACGTCGAAAACAACGCAGAAATTACCAGCATCGAATCAGACTGGCTGGTTGTCGCCGCCCTCCCTGGCGGTCAACTAGCGGCGAGCACCCGCTACCTGATCCTGCCCCGGCTGCTGTTCACCGCTGACTCTAATGCGTCTGAGCCAGAGATTCGGGTCCGTACCGCAGACGATGCTGATGTTGCGACCCGTACCCACATGATTATTGAGCCGCAACGTACCGGCAACAATCAACTGAAACGCTACTTTGCCCCGTTCGCATACACCACCGGCTCCACCCCGGAGACGTTGCTTTTTGAGTACAGGACCAGCGCAGACGGCGACGAGGTTACTGCCACAATGGTCAGCTTCATGGTGTGGGAACTCGTCGGCAACTTCGGCGTAGAAGGCACCGACTGGCATGAGGTCGAGACCGCTCCCTCCGAGGACGAACTGGACGACACCACTCCTGATACCACCGTCCTCGCTCAACTGTCCGGCTCTGACCTCGGTACTGACGAATGGTTGATCTTCGGATACGGCCGAGCCGACGATGGCGACCAAAACGACTGGCACCAAATCCATATCAACGCCTGTTTCGATGAAGCCACTGCCACGGTGAAAAGTCGAAACCGAGCCGAAGGTGAGGACATCAGCGAATTGCGGATCACTGGGTTTGCCATCCGGCACAAGGCGTCGAGCGGAACCCCGAACGTCACCATTTACGGATTCCAAGAAGACAACGGTCTTTGGGATGACGGCGGCGGGTTCCTCATCGCCCTCCCGACCTCTGCCTTTGAGGACTTCGAAGCCGCCTACACCGCTGGCTCAACCACGATCACCGCCACTGTGCCACCAGGCGACAACCTCCAACAGATCGCCAGTTACGTCCCGACCACTAACGGCAACCATCTCGTCTTTGGACACTCCAATACGTTGGCTTCGGGTGGTCTCACCTACAACTGGATTGAGGCTGGCGGCACCGAGATTCGTACCGACGAGTCGAACAAACGTCAGACCCACAACTGGGACAGCAACAAAGACGAGGAACAGCTTGTCAACTTCCAGCGGCTCAACATCTCGGGATCGACAACCCTAGACCTGGAGGGGGCACGTACCTCATCCGGGGATGTCGAGCATCGCTGGCTGCTGGCCATCAGCTTGGCCGCCGCCGCCACGGGTGACGCCACCGCTACTCCTTCTGCTTTGCAAATTGGCGTCACGTTCGATAGTGTGTCAATGACTGCCGACTCTCTTGTGTCGGCTACCGCACTAGCTATTAACAATACATTTGACGCGACTACCAGAACTGCTAGCGCTAACGCGACTACCGTGGCGCTAGCCGTTGCTGTTACGTTCGATCAACCGGGAGCAACTGCCGACTCGCTTGTGTCTTCTGTTGCTCTCGCGGTAGGAACCACATTCGATCAGGTCGTGGTAACTGCTGACTCTCTTGTGAGCGCAACATCGCTAGCGGTGACCACGACGTTCGATCAAACGAACGTCTTCGCAGATGCTCCGGTGTCGCCAACTTCTCTTGCTGTTGCTGTCACGTTTGATCCTGTCGTGGCAGAAGGTGCCCAAAACGCGACCGCGAGTCCTTCCGCATTGCAAGTTGGTGTGACGTTCGATGCCACCACAAGAACTGCCTCAGCTGTTGCTACAACAACGTCTCTTTCTGTTGGAGTAACATTCGATGCCGCAGTTGTTTCGGCTGATTCATTAGTGACGGCTGCCGCGCTTGCGGTGACGACGACCTTCAACGCTACCACAAGAATCGCGTCAGCAGACGCGACGACCGCATCGTTTGCGATCGGTGTGACCTTCGACTCGGCCAATGTGTTTGCCGATGCTCCTGTGTCGGCTACCGCTCTTGCTGTCGCAGTCACATTCGATCCGGTAGTTGCTCAAGGTCAGAGCGACGCGACCGCGACACCGGCAGCGTTACAAGTTGGGGTGACATTCGACGCCACTACCAGAACCGCATCGGCAGCCGCGACGACCTCGGCGCTAGCTGTCGGTGTGACGTTCGATCAAGCGAGCGTCTTTGCTGATGCACCAGTATCTCCAACTTCTCTTGCGATAACCGTTGCCTTCGACCCAGTTGTGGCGATGGGCGAGAGTGACGCGACAGCTACGCCTACCGCGCTGCAAGTGGGCGTCACATTCGACGCTGCCAACGTCAGAGCGGATGCCGACGTTGCGACCACGTCCCTTGCTGTCGGAGTAACGTTCGACGCTGCAGTTGCTCTAGCTGATTCGTTGGTCACGGCCACCGCACTTGCGGTGACGGTCAGCTTCGATCAGGCAGTGGTCTTCGCCGACGCTGACGCACCTCTCACTGCCTTGGCTGTGTCGGTTACGTTTGACGAGGTGGCTGAATCACCGCAGATGGCAGTTGGTCTAACCGCGCTGCCGCTAACGGTTACCTTCGACCCTGTTGTAGCAACAGGTGGAGGTGACGCCACCGCGACACCATCGGCTCTGCAGATTGGTGTCACCTTCGACTCAGCATCCGTCACGGCTGACGCTGACGCCACCACCACAACATTGGTCGTTGGTGTCACCTTCGATCAAGCAACCGTGTTCGCAGACGCCGATGCTTCTCTCACCGCACTAGTTGTAAGCGCCACCTTCGACCAGGTGGCGTTGACTGCGGACGCTGCTGCTACCACATCGACCCTGGCCATTGGAGTCACCTTCGATGCTGTCATCGCGAGCGCGGGCGCGCGGGTGCTCGCGAGCGCGCTGACGATCAACGTCACCTTCGACACTGTGGTATTGGCAGCAGGCTCGACGGTGTCTGCCACGGCGCTACCGCTCACGGTGGCGTTTGATCCGGTTGTGCCTGTGGCTGACTCGTTGGTTCCTGCTGCGGCTCTCGCGGTCACCACAACATTCGATCTGGTGACTGCGATCGGTGGGGACGATGTCAGTCCAACCTTCACCTTCAAGGGTCGAGAGGATCTAGTTCACTCAGGAAAGACGGCAGCAGGACTCTACTCTGGAAAGCGGAGGACAGACTATTGAGCAAGCAACGAATTATTGATCTGGGAGGAGTGCCCGAAGGCTCGATCTTGCCAGCGGTGTCGTACCAATATCTCGACGCCGATGGAGACGTGGTTGATTTGACTAGCGGCACTTGGGTAGGCCAGGGCCGAGCCGAGCAGCTACACGTATCCTCGCAGCCGTCACCCGTTCCTGGCGAAGGAGTCGTGACCATTGATGTCGGTACCGCAACCGCGACGTATCCATTTACGGTGGACGACTTCCTGACGGTAGGCCGGTTCCAGCTAGTCATTTGGATCGGCAACGGCTCTGATCGGCATGGCTCACCGACGTTCGAGTGGGAGGTCTACGATGCCCCTGGCGCCGTGCCGACTGTGTAGTTCAGGCGTTAACTTGTCTCTCCTTGGCATAGTCTCATCCGATGCCTGATCAAGCTAACGAAGTCCTAATACCTCTGGCGGAAACCAGCACGGACGTCCAGCTGTTTCCGCTGGGCAAGTGGAAGCATCCATCCGGGGAGATCAACATTACTCCCGAGCGCGCGGCCTCATTTGCCGAGGGCTTCAAGAGGCAGCTGGCTGGTCAGAAACTCCCGATCCTCTACATTCATTCTGATAGGAAGAATGTTTCGAATCCAGACTATGGCAAGGCTGCAGGATGGATTACAGACGTGCGTGCGGATGACGAACGTGGGGTGGTCGTAGACGTTGACTGGACAGATCGTGGCGCTGCAGCTGTCCTAGCGAAAGAGTACCTCTATCTCAGCGCCGAATATTTCGACCGAGTGCAACTGCCGCACCACAAGGAACCTCATGATGATGTGGTGATCGGCGCTGCCTTGGTTAACAGACCTCATCTGAAGGGCATGAGTCCGATCCTCAACGAGGAGACCGGGCACCTGTTCATCTTGACTGGGGAGAGTAAGCCGGACGGTCCGGAAAAAGGAGGTGGTCCTATGGACCCAATCTTGCTGGCGCTCGCCAAGAGCGCTGGGGTTGAGGTATCTGAGGACGACACCGAGTTGAGCGACGAGCAGCGCGAGGCAATCGAGAAGCACCTGGAGGGCGATGAAGCCACCCAGGTAGCCGACCTCGAAGCCAAGCTTGCTGAGGCTCAGAAGCAACTCGATGACGTCGAAGATGAAGACTCAAGCAAGGCACGGAGTTTGCGTGAAGCAGGCTTCGAAGAGGAAGCTACGCTTCTCTCCGAATACCGCGGGGACAAGCTCGTTCGCGAGCTTGCGTTGCAGTTGCCGAAGGGCCACTCGCTCACCCCAGCGGTTGAAGAGGAAGTGCGAGCTTTCGCACTCGAAGGAGACGCGGGACGTTTGTCGAAGGCCTTGGAGATCTTGGCCTCAGGCAAGGGAACCGTAGACCTCGCGGAGCACGGCTCCGATGGGGACTCCGGAGATGATGATGGTGCCAGCGATGCTGGCGACAAACTCAACGCACTAGCGGATGCTTATGTGAAGGAGCACGACGACGTGGATTGGATCGAGGCACTAGGAATAGTGACCGATGAGAATCCCGCGCTCTGGAATGAGCACCAGGAATCGTTGGGTGGAACGGCGACCGCGGAGGTGAAAGGATGACGGCTGGAGTTGCTCCTCCCGTACCGAAGACCTATACTGCGGTAGGAGCCATCACAAAGTATCGGTTCGTCAAGTTCTCAGCAGCCAACTCTGTTGAGGAGTGCGATTCCCAGGGCGAAGCAGCCATGGGTGTCTGTGTTGAAACTGTGGCGACTGGTGAAGCAGTGTCGGTGTGGCAGCTTTCCGATGGCGGGATCATACCCGTCGAGGCGAGCGCGAGCATTTCTGTGCTCGATGAAATCACAACCGGCTCGGCTGGAAAGGCTGAGGCAGGGGCGGCAGGAGATGTTCTCCTGGGCGTCGTTGTCGAAGCATCAGGCGGAGACCTGGAGGTAGTCGGGTTCGTTCCCGAGTACGCTGCCAGGGTCCACGCTTAGGAGAGGACTGACGCATGCCAGACTTTGCAAGTACCCATGTCGATGCCGTCTCCACGCGAATGAGTCGGGCGTACCCTCTGGGGACTGGCCCGATTGCAGATCGTATTCTGCCAATGGTGAGAGTGGGGAAAGAGTCAGGGATTTTCTTCCGTTACGACAAGGGAGACATGGCTCGGATTCCATTCACCAAGAGGCAGCTGCGATCCGAATCGCGGACTGTGGATTGGCGCGTAGACACAGACACGTATCAGGCGGAAGAGTACGCTCTCAACGACCTGATCGATGACCGTGAGTTCAAGCAAGCTGATCGTCCGTTGGATCTCCAGCGCGACACGATCCAGAACTTGCAGAGGCTCATGGTTCTCGACAGGGAGAAGAGGGTGCACGACCTCGTCACGGATACGGCTGTGATCACCAAGAACACCACGCTCACCGGCACTTCGCAGTGGCGGGATGCGGGTGCTTCGGGTGCAGCGGCCACTCCGCTCGACGACATCGAGACTGGTTCGGAATCGATCCGAGCCGACACTGGTGTCCGACCGAACACAGCGGTCTTTGGAATTGCGGCTCAGCTTGCGTTCCAGAAGACTACTCAGGTGATCGACAAGATGACTACGCCTGGCGGCAACTGGGGATCACCCACCATTACGGTGGACCAGATTCGAACGTTGCTCGCGCCTTACGGCATCACGCAAGTGATCATCGCGGACATGATCGAGAACACCGGAGCGTTCGGAGCAGCTGACAGCTTCGCCGATCTGTGGATTGATGAGGTCCTTCTGGCCTTCATTACTCCTCAGCCGGGGTTGAAGAGCGTGAGCCTCGGCTACTCGTTCTTCAGTCGGCAGTGGTCAGTGCGGCGCGCTCGTGTTGAGCGGCAGCACTCTGACTGGTTCGAGCCGAGCTACGTTGCCGATGAGAAGATCGTGGCGGCTGACGTCGCGTATCTCATCGAAGACGTCAGCGACGGTACGTAGACCAAGGTGATGTAGTGGGACAGCCAACCTCTGGGGAAACGGGTTGGCTGTCCTGCTGCCTTAAGGAGTAACTATGGGCGCAATGACCCAGCAGAGAATAGAACAGTTGGAAGCCAAGATCGGCCCTTTGCGTGATGCCACTATTGCGGGTCCGGCTGACTCGATCGGCACCGCGGAGATTGCCGATGATGCGGTGACGACATTGAAGATCAACGACGGTGCCGTGACCGGACCGAAGGTTGCCGACGGTGCCCTTACGGGCGGGCATGCGTTCGAGGTCGCTGACGGCAATGTGGTCGGTGGGTTGCTTGTGATGCATCGCATTCTCTTGGCCTCAGGAGCTGACGCCGACGTGGACGTGGCTCTGGCCGAGAAGACAAGAATCGTGGACGTCATCGTGGTGCTCAAGGGTGCCGGGACAACTGGATCCGACGTGCAAGTCCAGAACGTGACGACCGCGATCACCGACCTGATCGACGTGTCATCCGGTTCGGATGAAGACGTGTTCCGCCCAGCGTCAATCGATGACGCGCAACAGGAGATAGCGGCAGCAGCGAACCTTCGTGTGGCGTACTCCTCAACGAGCGCAGACTTCCCAGGTGCCGAGGTCTACGTCACTGGAATGAAGGTCGCCTAACAAGGAAGGCAAAGGAACAACCATGAGGGCAGCAACAAATATCACCTATGCAACCGGCAGTGAGAATCACCAAATCTTCTCCATTGGTGACGAGCTACCAGCCAAGGTGGCCAAGGAACTACCAGACCATCTGATCTTGGAGAAGGTGGCAGAGAGCGCACCCGATACCCTGAGCCGGGAGCAACTCATGATGCTCGCAGGCCTCGGAGATCACCCAGTCGATCAGCCTCTTGAGTACAACGAAGACGATTTGCGTGAGGCGCTGGGGAACCTCAGGTCGAAGACAGACGTGCTCGATTTCTTCAACCAAGTTCGACCGGGACAGACGGTGATCAGTCACACGGATGATCAGACTCGGGAAGACATGGTGGAAGCGATCGTCGAAGAACTAACTGGGGAGTAACGGTTGGCTTACGTCACCTACGATGAAGTCAAGGAGTTACTGAAGACCGACCTGATTCAGTATCCTGACACCATCGACAACTACATAGAATACGCCGAGGCAAAGATCGACTCAAGGCTCCTCGGGTCCTTCGATCTTCGCTTCGACGATGTGACTCTATACGATTCGGTTCCCATCCAGATCAAATGGATAGCAGCTTTGCTGTGTGGTTGGCGGCTCTGGGATTCAGCCACTGTCCTGGAAGGACAGCGAGACTCATCGGCGGGCACGAGGTGGAAGCGTGAGGCCGAAGAGTGGCTCAAGTGCCTGGTGAAAGGCGACTGCGGCCTCACGCTTGATGACGGTTCTCTGATTGGCACTTCCTCCAGCATGGTGCCTCGGGCCTACCCTACGGGGATCAGAGACAAGGCACCAGACGAAGACAACGTGCCCTACTTCACGCGCGCCCAAGCGCACGAATGGTGACATCATGGCAGTGGAGATGGTGGTCGGATGGGCAGGCAGACCTGCCGCAGACTTCGCTCGACAGTTCCAGATCGGCGCAGCTGTTCAGAACTTCGAACCGGCCTTCAAGATAATCGCAAAGACTGTCATTTCTCCATCGATCCGTGAGAACTTTGAGCAAGGTGGCAGGCCTTCATGGCAACCGCTGGCTGCCTCAACGATCTTGAAGAAATCGATCGCGGGCGCGAGCGAGCCTTCGAAGATCCTAGTTCATACGGGCGCGATGGCCAAGGCTGCAGCGGACCACAAGAGATACAAGATCACGAAGGACAAGCTCGTGGCGGCACCCTTCTCAAGTAGCCAGTGGGTCTACCACCAGAAGGGAACGAGCCACGTGCCGCAGCGAGTCATCATGCTTCTGCAGTCAGTCGATCGGACCAAGATCAACACGATCATGTCCGCCTACTTCCGAACGTTCGTTGATTTCAATCCAGCCGCAGGCGGCAGACATTTCACAGGAGGAGGTCTGACCTAGTGGCGTTCGAGGTAGATCTTCAGTCGATGGGCAGGCACCTTCTCGATGCGTTCATCCGAGCGAAGACGGAGATCATCGTGGCGGATTCGAACGACCTAGCTTTCAACGCTGCCGGGTTCGGCGAGCCGAGGGTGATCACCCAGTGGCCCTTCCTGTCTGTGCAACCTCAGAACAAACTCCGCCGCCTGAAGGCGACACGCAAGTTCGAGATAGAGTTTGTGCTTTGGGTCTTGATCTACCATGGCAAGGTCGCGTCCATACTCGAAGTTCAAGAGGGTGCGCAGAAACGCATCGAGGCTGTCGAGAACTTCCTAATGACAGACTTCAAATGGAACTTTGTAGATTCAACGGACAGCACCAAGAACAAGGTCATATTTGGCTTCCCAGCGGCGGTCGATCACCCGGTGGTCCTGGCCCCGGAAGAGGAGCTATGGGCAGCAAGCAGGTTGGAACTAAGAGGCACAAGTGAGGAGGTCTTCTAATGGCAAAGGTCAAGTATGTTGGCCCAGGTTCTGATGCGGATAAGCGGACGATTACAGTGTCCGACGACGAGGCTGACCGACTCGAAAAGCGAGGGCTTTGGAAGCGAGTTGGGCAGCGCAAGACCACGACGAAGGAGAGCAACTGATGACCATCGACGTAGCAGGTGGTGGTCACGTAGGCCTCGACCTCGAATCAACTCATGGCACCTTCATCGCACCCGCGGTGTTTGCGAATGTCATATCGGAGACGATGCACGAGGTGCGAGCGGACCCGATGCGTAAGCCGATCGTTGGGCAGGCGGTCACGTTGGGCAAGGCCCAAGGCCGGGAGCACGTCGAAGGAGAAATCATCATGGAGGCGACACCTCTTGTGATGGCCTACTTCCTAGCGGCTTCCCGGTGGACGATCACGAAGACGGGAGCGGGACCGTTTCTCTTTTCGGCAACCGACACCGCGCTCGCGCATGTGAAGGGGAACGATCGTTCGTTGACTCTGGCGATTGAGCGGGCGGGCGTTGGTTTCGCCTACCTCGGGTGCCAGGTGAGTTCCTTCCGACTGTTCGTAGAAGACGGCATTCCGATGGTGGCTTACAACATCATCGGTCGAGAGCAGACTGAGGACTATACGCCTGGAGCGGTGACCATTCAGACCGAGGTTCCATTTGGGGCCGACGACATCGCGGTCACGTTGGCAACCATAGCGCGCGTGGACATCGACTCCCTGGAGATCAACCTCAACGACAACGGTGAGGCAAGGTTCAATCTGTCTGGCAACGAGCGTGCCGACTACGTGAAGTTCGGAGAGTTCGAAGGCTCCGCTACGTTCGAGGTTGACTTCGAGTCGAAGGCCGACTACGCGCTCTGGGTAGCCCGGACCGTGCAGGAACTCAAGGCAGTCTGGACCATCGATGCCAACTCGATCATTGATGTGGAACTTCATGGTGCGCTCTATGACACCTTCGAGGTTCCTCTGTCAGCGATCGGGGACCAGGTGCGGGCAACTGCCACCATGGTTGCGGCTTATCTCTTAGGAGACACCGCTGCAGCGACAATCGAGCTAACGAGTGCAACGGACATAGCTGCTATCACGTAGCGGCAATAACCCAAAGGAGATAGGAATGGGTGACCTAGTAGAAGCAAGTTTCAAGCCAAGGGAAGAGCAGTTCGACCTCGAATCAATCGAGGGAGGATGGGTCAAACTCCGACGCTTGAACCACGGAGATTCGAATGAGTTGTCAGGCTTGCGAATCGCCTTCACTCTCAGGGGTGAGGACAAGGAGAAAGACGAGGATGCTTCCGCCTTGGCACGCACGACGATCAAGCTGAGTCGCCACTACTCGTTCTCACGAATGATCGTGGATCACAACCTCGGGAAGAACGGCAAGAAATACAACTTCAGCAAGCGTCGGGACGTTGACGACTTGGACCCGGTGATCGGAGATGAGATTGCAAATCTCATTGACAACCACAACGAAACGCTGGAGGTCTCCGGTGATATCCCAAACTCGAAAGAGAGCTGAGCAGGTACTACGGGGGCGCTCTTCGAGAGAACCCTTCCGGTTCCAAAGTGTCGGCTCTCGTAGCCCGAGCGATCGAGTTGGAGTCTGCGTTTCGATTTGGCATATTGCCTCGCGCTGGCGGGTGGGACGATCAGGATCCGAACGATGTGTTTCTGATTCGACAGGCTTCCAATGCTCGGTCTACTCGTGAGGCAGTCGAGCGTAGGAAGCGCGAGAGCAAACGTGGCATGTTCAAGAAGAAATAGGTAGGCGATGGCGGCGACCTCTTCCGAACTAGCGCTGATCATCACAGCGAAGAACCGCGCGACGGCTGCTTTGCGTGGTGCCTCGAAAGATCTCCGAGGTTTGGAAGGGGCAGCAGCTAAAGCAAGAGCAGGGTTGCAACTGCTGAAGAAAGTTGGCACGGCTGCCATGCTCGGGCTAGGGGTGGCCGCTGCTGGATTCGCAGTCAAGGGCATAGCTGACTTCATTAGCTTCGAAGACAAGATGACCCAATCACTGGCCATCATGGGTGACGCTGCTCAGGCATGGAGAGGCGAGATGGAAAGCGCCGCGCGCGAGGTGGCACTCACGACCACCTTCAGCGCCGAGCAAGCAGCCGAGTCGTTCTTCTTCCTCGCGAGCGCGGGCTTGGACGCGGAGCAATCTATTGCTGCTTTGCCCCAGGTCGCTGCCTTCGCTCAGGCTGGCATGTTTGATATGGCACTCGCCACCGACCTGCTGACTGATGCACAGTCGGCGCTCGGGCTAGCGTCGGATGACGCTGCTGAGAACCTAACGAACATGACTCGGGTGAGCGACGTTCTAGTGAAGGCCAACACTCTGGCTAACGCGTCGGTGCAACAGTTCTCTGAGGCCTTGACTAACAAGGCCGGTGCCGCCATCAAGATCGTGAACAAGGATCTGGAAGAGGGTGTCGCTGTCCTGGCTGCATTCGCTGATCAGGGAGTCAAGGGCGCTGAGGCTGGCACCGCTTTCAACATTGTCATGCGTGAGCTTCAGACGAAGGCGCTCAAGAACAAGGAGACGTTCGCTGAGTTGAACATCGAGGTCTTCGACTCCCAGGGAAAGATGGCGAACCTCGGGGACATCATCGGTGATCTAGAGGGTGCGCTTGAAGGGATGAGCGACGAGCAGAAGAAGGCCACGCTAGCTCAACTCGGGTTCAACGACAAGGCTGTGATTTTCATCCAGACCCTGATCGGAACCAGCGAGAAGATCAAGCAGTATGAAGAGGACTTGAGGTCGGCTGGTGGCATGACCCAAGAGGTAGCCGACAAGCAGCTTGAGTCAGCCAAGGCTCAGTTCGGCTTGCTCGGGTCTGCCATTACAGACGTAGGCATCGACCTCGGCGCGACTCTCACACCTGCCCTGTTGTCGATGGCTCAGGGCGCGCTGCCGCTGATCGTAACTGGGATCAGGAACTTCATCGAGGGCATCACGGTCCTCATCAATATCTTCAGATCATGGCCTGACATGATCCAGAAGGTCATCATAGTAGTCGGCGCTTTAGTTCTTGCTCTAGCGTTCTTGTACGCCAACCCGGTGATAGCTGGTTTGGGAATTCTCATTGGCCTCATCATCCTCATTGGCGGCAAGTCTCGTGAGGCTGCCGCGAGGGCTGAGGCTTTGGTCGATGCATTGAAGAAGGGCACCGACCAGGCCACCAGGCAATGGATATTGGACACGGCTGAACATGTGACGTTCTTAAGCCAGGCTATGGACGCTGGAGTCATATCGCTGACTGACTTGGATGAGGGCATCCTGGGTACGGAGGATTCCTTCGACGACTTCACAGACTCGTTGCGAGACAACGAGGAACTGCTCACTCTCCTAGGGGAGCAGAAGGTGAACAGGTTGATCTCCGGCCTCGAAGATCTAAGAGGCAATGTGGTGGACGCTCGTGACGCGATCATCGAAGAGAACGAAGCTCTCGCCACCAACGAAACCAGGCTCCTCGCTGCCGAGTTAGCCGCCGAAGGATTCACAAGTGAAAGTGAAAGAGGAGCTGAGCAAGCAAGGCTGGCTGCGTTCGCTCTGCTGCAAAGTCTAGACCCTGCACTCGAAGAGATTATCGAGGACACCGATGCGGCTGCGGAGTCAACAGAATCTCTAGCTAGCGCGTTGTTAGAAATGGCTAGTCCGGTGTTCGGAGCTATCTCTTCCTTCCAGTCTTACGAGGCAACCTTGGAGCGTATTGACGAAGACAACATTCGGACCAAGGATGAAATGCTAGAGCTTGCTCTGGCTACTCTTGAGGTCGGCGCTCAGTTCGACAACCTGTCTTCGGAGCAGATACAAGCAGCCGTCGATGGGTTGGCTGTCTCCCTGGGTCTTAGCGAGGCTGCAGCCCGCGAGTTGCTAGTTGAGCTTGGCCTGCTTGACGGTAAGTCCATATCGGCTTCGGTCAATGTTGGGATCACCACAACCACAAGTGGCGCTGGCGTTTCTGGTAGCGCTGATTTGAGCATGGCTGAGATAATGAATCTCTTCCGGCGGCACGGTGGCCCGCTCTTGGCAGGCCAGAGTGCGATCGTTGGAGAAGAAGGACCAGAGTTGTTCACCCCGAACACGAGCGGGTTCGTTCATCCGGTAGGCAGCTTCGGCACGTCGTCGAACGAGGGTGCCCAAGAGGTCAACATTCACCTGCATGGGGTTGACCTCGGCGAAGGATCTCGAAGGGTGCTCGAAGAAATCCGCGAGGGCATCAGGCAGCTTGATATGGAGGACAACTGATGGGCGCTCTCACGATCGGCAGGGTAGGCCTCGACCTCGACTTGGAGGCCTCGGATCTGAGGTTCGCTAACCGGCGTGATCCGACCTTGCGTATCTCGGGTGAGGTCGCACCTGTGGGTGGATCGGCAGAGGCCACCACGATCAGAGACGAACTGGTACGCATGGCTACCGCGGGCGACCTCGTGCTTCCTGTATCGCTGTCATCCGATCCAACGATCAACGGCTACTACCAGTTGGTCGATGTGTCGCTTCAAGTTGGCGTGGCATCGCTGTCTGGATACTATCCGTTCCGAGCTTCCCTTATCAGGCATGGCTCTGAGGGTGGTGTTGGTCTTGAGTCCCGGCTGACGATCGGCCTACGTGCTAACGATCATTCGATCACCTTCGCGACGACCGAGCCCTTCTGGGGAATCTTCGACGGCAGCGAACTCGTGGTCGATCTGGACAGCACAACCTATACCACATTCCTACGAGATAGCGCCGAGGGTGACATTCGGATCTACCGCGACCTGCCAACCTCGTTGTTGTCTCTTGTCTCTTGGCAAGACGTGGCCGATTACTACATCGGGTCAGCCAAGGTCGAGACTGGCGCGACTCTTCGAGTCCTCTCAGGCTTCGACGCCGAGGATGATCCTGGAAACTGGCGGCTTGACAATGGGCTTGTACGGGTGACGCCCAACGCCACCAACAGTCGGCTCGACGTCCAGCATTTCGACGGGACGATCTGGGAGACAGTCAAGACTTACGACCTCATTGTGGGAGCCGCGGAGATCGACCGCTGGGAGAGATTCACAGTTCTACGGAACGACCCAGCCGCGGTGTCGATCAGGCTCTGGGTGGGTCAGCAGGTGCCGGTGTTCTTGGACCTGACCCTGCGCCGAGGATCGAGGTTCGTTGAAGGCCGGTTGAGCCGAGACACGACAGCGACCTGGGAAGTTGACCGACGCATCACTGAGGCGGGCACTTCTCTTACGGGCGCGTTGCGCGCGACCGCGAACGACGGCGACGGCAACCGTTACGTGATCGGGTCCTCTGTCGCGATGACCAAGGACACAACGAACGGTGGCATACTGAACTCATCAACCGCGACGGCGTTTCCTTTCTTCATCGGTAGCGCCATCGCTGGCTCGGGCGCGGTCGCGGGAGACGCTCCAGCCGACCTCGTGAATCAGTACCACGGTTATCTGACCGAGGTTGTTCAGCCGGTGATGTCATGAGCGTATCCGAAAAGCTGATGGGCCTTGGCAGTTTCTCTGTCACGCTCAAGACCAGTGCTCCGGTCGAGGCAGTAGAAACGATCGACGCAGCTGGGCACATCCTGATCTTCCAGCAGCGAGTCGATCCAACCGTGATGAGCGATGCCGATATGCGAGCGGCGGCTGCCTACGTCGGAGTCGTTGTGAGCAAGCCTCGACAGGAGAACCTGACCATCCGAGGGCACGGGTTGATCTGGTGGCTTGGTGACGGCTCAGGTCGCGGCTTGATCTTGCGTGACGCCACGAAGCAGGCCTTCGTGACCTCTAGCTTCAACAACGCCATCACCACCGTGCTTGGTGTGACCAACTCACCGCTCAATGCAGGCAGCGTCGAGTCACCGGCAGGGACCTTCACCCAGACGTTCGACCTCGTGACCCAGCGACGAGCTATCGAAGAAATCTGTGCAGCCTTCGGAGCTGAGTATCGGGTCAACTCCGACTGGACTGTGGACGCGGGCGCGAGCGGGTTCCTGTTCGTGTCAACGCCTACCGTTGTTATCGCCAGGCATTTCTCGGGCAAGGATCCTCTCGTCACCGGCCTACCGATTCAGGATGTGACATCCGAGCAAGATATCGAAGAGTGGATAGCTACCGCGATCGTGGCTGCCGAGGGTACCGGGGATACCTTGCAGACGGCAGAGGACACGGTGTCTCCCATCCCGTTCAAGGATCCTCTTGGCAACGACTTCAATCGCGAGATGGTCTTCAACTCACCATCGCTTCCAGCGGGCGAGGCTGCCACCCGAGCCACCGAACTGATGGAAGAGTTCAGCGTCGAAGAGAAGATCGTCAAGCTGAACCTGGCAGACTTCCATGTGTCCGGTGATTTCGAGGTCGGAGATTTGGTCTACGTCTGGGACACAGATCACAAGCTCTACGACACGGCGAACGAAGTGACCTTCCGAGGGCAGCTGCTCAACCCCATTGCCATCCGGGTCGTTGGCACCCAGTGGCGAGTGATCGAGGGCATGGGTGTTCTCTACCGAGACAAGGACGGTGTCTATACCGACCTCACTGACCATGTCAGTTGGGAGCGTCCGACCGGGACTCGTCTTGAGGTTGGGTCATCGAGCCGCAACTTGGTCAATCAAGAAAGCGAAGCGCTCGACGCTCGGATCACACTCGACCCGGACGGCAACGACACCCTCACTCCCAACGCGCCCGCGCATAGCGGCACGCCTTGGGCGACGAGCACCTACAGCGACGACGAGGGTGCCAGAACTTCCCAGATCATTGCGACCTGGACCGAGCCTACGAACACCGATAGCTCTGTGATCACAGACGGCTCGCATTACACGATCCGGTGGCGTCGAGATGCCGACACCGACTACTCCTACTTCTCAGTTCCTTGGGACACCGAGGTCGCCGTAGTCAATGGACTGGTGCCTGGCGGGATCTACGAAATCTCCGTGGAAGCCGCGGACGTCAACGGCAACCTGTCGGGATACGCCACCGACGAAACTGTGACAGCTGCTGCTCAGGTTGGGGTGCCGTCAACGCCCGCGGCTCCGACGGTCGCGGGTAACACTCTCAACGTTCAAGTCAGCCACGACCTCACTAAGAGCGGAGGCGGCGATCTGGAAGACGACCTCGACCACCTCGTGGTCTACGGTGATACCTCTTCCGGCTTCACCCCGAGCAACGCCAACCGCCTTGGTGCGCTCACGGCAACGAAGGCCCACATCGACCTCGGCATCACGGTCGTTGACAGCTACCC
>SDBT01007378.1_pt1 | contig 18088 bp, 16 predicted proteins | sample 2277101 | NCBI WGS metagenome assembly SDBT01 (sample SAMN10404973, study PRJNA504765) | marine sediment metagenome | isolation source: marine sediment core GS10_PC15, 103 cmbsf | place: Arctic Ocean: Southern Knipovich Ridge | collected 2010 | reverse complement strand
CAAAAATATAATTGCCCAGCAAGAGAAAGAGGAGGGAAAGAAGAGCAGCCCACCCCAGAAAGACAAAATCCGGAACTCGAGAATAAATCAGTATATCCCGATAAGCCATCATTAGAGGGGTTAAAGGATTAATCGCTTTATATAAAAGAAGAATAGGTCCTCGGAAAAGATGGGGATACTGCAGAGGGTCATAGACGATGGGGGTAAGGAAAAACCAGGCCAATAATACTACCTGGACGCTGTGTTCTACGTCTCGATAATTGACCTGGAGGCTGGATAAAATCAGGGAGAGCCCGCTTAAGAATACCAATTGAATGAAGATAATTACGGGAAGCAAGAATAAAAGCCAGAAATTAAAAGGAGCTAATTTGCCCATTACTTGAAGAACAATAATAACAGTAAGGAGAGCAGGCAGGGTAAGGAGAAAATTGACTAAGTTGGTAAGAACTTTAGAAATAGGGAGTATTTCCCGGGGAAAATAGATTTTCTTGACCAGACTTCCCGCTCCCAGAATGGAAAGAGTAGAATCATTTATAGAACCGACCGAGAAAGTCCAGGGCAAAAGGGCAACAAAGAGAAAAATATAGAAGGGGGTATTACCCATTGCCCGGCCCTTAAAAATTACTCCGAAGACAACGCCATAAACCGCTAAACTTAGTAAAGGGTTAAGCAGGGACCAGAGGAAGCCAAGGAAAGATTCCTTATACCTGATTTTCAAGTCCCTGACTACCAGGTTCTTCACTAACTCTCTATATTTTATTAAGTTCTTGATTTTGGCTAACATATTTATCTCTGGGCAGGGCAGGCTACACTCTTTCCCGCCAGTAATTTAATAGGTCTTCCAGGGTTTTCTCAAAAGGAATTTCCGGCTTCCAGCCTGTTTCTTTCCTAAACTTACTATTATCCCCTTCAAGGATGGGGACATCCGAAGGTCTCATCCTCTCAGGGTCTTCTTTTATCTCAATCTTCGTTTTACTGGCTTTTAAGAGTATATTCAATGCCTCTTCTATGCTCCAGGATTTTCCTGAACAGATATTATAAACCTCTCCCGGTTTGCATTTTTCCAGGGACAGCCAATAGGCTCTTACCATATCCCGCACATCGGTGAAATCTCTCTTGGCTTCTAAATTTCCGGCGCGGATGACCGGTTCCTGAAGACCTTTTTCTATCCTGGCAATTTGCTTGGCAAAGGTGCTGCAGACAAAAACTTCTCCCCGCCGGGGACCGGTGTGGTTAAACCCCCGAGTCCTTATTATGTTAAGTTTATAACTCATGTGGTATTGATAGCCCAATAAGTCCTGGGCTACTTTGCTCACCCCGTACGGGCTTAAGGGCCTTAGAGGGTTAGTCTCCTTTATGGGGACCTCGTTTTTGTAAACCATCCCGTATTCCTCAGAAGAGCCGGCAATCTGGATATGAGGATTAATTCCTATCTGCCTAACTGCCTCAAAGATGTTTAGTTCTCCAATAATGTTGGTGGTGAGAGTCTCGGCCGGGGCATTCCAGGAGGCAGGAACGAAGCTCTGGGCGGCAAGGTGAAATATTCGATCAGGTTTAACTTTAGAGATTATCTCCCTTACCGAAGAGGCGTCTCGAATATCGCATTCATCAAACTTTATTTTGCCTTTCACGTGCTCAACGTTTTCCGTCCTCGATCTCCATCTTTCGATGCCGCAAACTTCAATGCCCCCTTTCTCAAGCAAGAAATCAACTAAATGGCTTCCCACAAATCCCGTAATCCCTGTTATCAATACTTTCATAAGATCCTCCCGCCCGCTCCCGGATAATCGCCCGCCGTTTGAGTCAATCCGGTTCAAATACGGAGACGCTTCGTGCGGGCGTTCGTCATCGGTCACCTGAGGCGTCCGCTCATCTCGCCGGCTCCGGGCACCACACCTGAACTGGATCGCGGCGGCGTTCGTGCCTGCCCGCCAACAAGCAGTACTCGTTCACACTTATTTGTGCGAACACTCCCTCTAATATTCTTGGAAGAGCCTTCCCCAGTCTGTTCTCATGAACTCCTTTATCCTCCTCTTTCCAATGCTGGGATACCAGAGGAAGTCATGGTAGAAGTTAGAGGCAAAGGGAGCCCAGGCTACCAAAGGAGTATGAAGAGCCAGATGTTCCAAGAAGCGCAGAGGCCCTTTGCGCAGGCATTGGTCTCCCCAGATAACCAGACTCTTCTTAGTCTTAAAATGGAAATTCACCGCAGAAATATCTGCGCCGATTACCTCGATCTTTCTTAGATCTGCCGAGCCTAAGCCTCTCTCTTCGGCCATCCTGAGATAGGGAATCTCCAGGGGCTCAAAACCCATTACCTTGGCGGCTACCGCATCAATAGCTACCGAATCATTGCTCGCCAGGACGTAGTTCTTGATTTTGGGGATCATTGTTCGGGGCCCGGCCCCATCTCCGCAAACGGTACCGTCCATCACCGCCAATACCCGAGGGTGGAGTTCTTTCTGCATGATGAGCAAATCTACCAGCGTTTCATGAATATATTTATGCGCATAATGTCTCACCTCTTTGAGAAGTCCCCCAAAGGCGTTCTTGATTGCTCCCGTAGTTACAGAATGGCCATGGGTCTTCAGGGTAGGGAGGTGAATAATATTCTTTCCGATAAACATCTCGGGAATATAAATTCCTTCGGGAAAAAGTTTATCGAGAATCAGGAGCTTTTCTTTGAATTCATGTTTGATCCACCTTACTTCCGGTAAAGAGGTAAACTTGAGTCCGTATTTCTCGAGAACGGGAAGCCATTTGTTTCCTTTCGCTCCCTCCCAGGGATTAGTAACCACAGTCTTATTCTCCAGAGGATAAAGGTTCTCTTTCCTATAACCACTTTTCAAAAGTGCTTTGAGGACTCCTTCTAGCTGCCAAGGAGGACTGGAGCAGGCGGGAAAGAACTTCGTCCAGGAGAGATTCAATTTAATAATTATCTCGCTCTCGGGCAGGAATTTCTCGTAATCAATCAGGCCAAGGACTTTCTCGTAATCATCTAATACTGCTTGGGGACTTGTCTTTAGAATAGCGACTTTTGACATTTTATTCCATCCCTGAAAAACAGTTTTGCCTCCAATTCCTATTATCTCAAGTATAGTGCAAGCATAACTACTGAGAACCAGAGGACCAGATTGACTATCAGTGGCTTATCTTTTATTAATATGATCTCCGGACTTCCTCCCATATCTTTCCGGTAAATTAGGTAGAGATAACGAAAGATTCCGTAAAGAACAAAAGGAATGGTTAAGAGAAGATTCTCCGTTTGGAATTTATCTACTGTTTCCGGCCAGATCGTATAAAGGGAATAAGCCATCAAGGTGGAAGCGGTAACTACCGAAATCATCTGATCCAGTAATCGGGGGGTATACTCTTTAAGGATGAAACGATGTTCTGCCGCTCTCGCTTCCAGAAGAACTAATTCGTGCCTTCTCTTGGCCAGAGCAAGGAAGAGAGCAAGTAAAGTCGTACAGATAAGAAGCCAGGGAGAAATAAGAACCTTGATTATTATCGCACCGGCCACTGCCCTCAAGACAAAACCCAGGGAAATGGAGAGAACGTCCAAAATGGCAATATTCTTTAGGAAGAGAGAGTAGAAAGTAATCAACAATAAATAGGAAAGAGCGATCAGGCCAAAGGGGAAGCCCTGAAGAAAGGAGAATCCCAAAGAGAAAAAGGCAAGAAAGATTGCCAGTCCCCAGGCAAGAGGAATTTTCACTTCTCCCGAGGGCAAAGGTCTTTTGCATTTTTGAGGATGCTTTTTGTCCTTCTCCAAATCAAGAATATCATTGATTATGTAAACACTCCCCGAAAGAAAAGAAAAAAGAATAAAAGCGAGGAAGCTCTTAGCAAATAATTCGAGATCAAGAAGATTCTTGGAGAAGATAAGCCCGGCGAAAATGATGAGGTTCTTGGTCCATTGTTTTGGACGGGTAATCCTTAGAAGGGCTGTCAGCATGGCTTCCTCTTATACCAATCAACAAATCTACTGATTCCTTCCTCCATATTAACCCGGGGATCATAGTTTAGAAATTTCTTGGATTTACTTATATCAGCGCAGGTAATGGGAACATCCCCGGGCTGTGGGGGAAACTCCTTGACATTAGCTTCTCTCCCCAGACTCTTTTCAATCAGCGAAATTAGCTCCCTCAATTGTAGGGTCCGGGAATTGCCCAAATTGAATATCTCGTAAGAGAATTGCTTTTCCAGGGCACTGATTATCCCATTAATGATGTCAGAAATATAAGTATAATCCCTGCGGGAAGTCCCGTTCCCAAACATGGGAACCTCCCGCCCTTCATTAATCAAACGAGTAAAATTATGGATCGCCATTTCCGGTCTCTGCCGCGGGCCGTAAACAGTGAAGAAACGCAAAATAGTAACCGGCAGGCCATAAAGATGGCTATAGGTATAAGAGAGTAATTCTCCCCCTCTTTTGGACACAGCATAAGGAGAGAGGAGTTTTCCCAACTTCTCCTCTTCCCTAAAGGGAATCTGGATTTTCGCCCCATATACGGAAGATGATGAAGCAAAAAGAAATTGTTCTAACCCGTGTTTTTTGGCCAGTTCCAATAAATTCAGAGTACCTTCGACATTTACCTCCTCGTACAAAACAGGATTTTTCAGAGAAGCCCTCACTCCCGCCCGAGCAGCAAGGTGAATTATCTTAGCGATCCTGTTCTTCTTGAAAAGCTCCTCCAGAAATCCCCTGTCTCTTAGGTCTCCCTCTATTAGTTTGAAATTCCCTTTCTTTAAATCAGACTTGATATTCCCTCTCTTTATCTGAGGATCGTAGAAATCATCGAAGCTATCGAGGCAGATTACCTCTCTTTCCGTTTCTAAAAGACTGTCTATGAGGTGCGAGCCGATAAAGCCTGCCCCTCCGGTAACCAAGATCCGTTTCACTTCCCTCCCTGCTTCCTATCTCCTTCTCTTTCTGCTTCCTCCTCAAGCATGATGGGAATACCATCTCTGATGGGGTATTTTCTTCCGCATTTCTGGCAGACAATTTTGTTCTCCACTAATTTCACTTCTCCCTTACAGACGGGACAGGCGAGAATATCGAGTAGTTCTTTCTTAATCATTTCTCCCCCCCATACCATTTCCTGGAAAACTCCTTGTATCCCTTTCTCTCCTTTATTTTTTGCCACCATTCTTTGTTTTCAACGTACCACTTTACGGTTTCCTTCAGAGCTTCTTCAAATTTGTATTGGGGCCTCCAACCCAGAGCTTCGATGTTCGAGGAATCCAGGGAATAACGCCGGTCATGTCCTTCTCTATCTTTCACGTATTGAATCAGGCTTTCTCGCTTTTTCAAATAGCCTAAAATCAGATGGGTAATCTCCAGGTTGGTTTTCTCGTTACCTCCCCCCACATTATAGATCTGGCCTTCCTCTCCCTTTTGCAAAACGAGATTTATGGCCCGGCAATTATCCTTGACATAAAGCCATTCCCTGATGTTCAGGCCATCACCGTAGAGAGGAAGATTCTTATTTCCCACGGCATTAGTAATAAACAAGGGGATTACCTTTTCCGGGTATTGAAAAGGACCAAAATTATTGGAACTGCGGATCGTAATTACAGGCAGTTTATAGGTAATATAATAGGAGTGAACCAGCAAATCAGCAGCCGCTTTGCTCGCCGCATAGGGATTGGACGGTTTTAAGGGATCCGTCTCTTTTGAGGAATTTGTTTTAATGTCTCCGTAGACCTCATCAGTATTTCCACAAAAATCTAATCTTCCATTCCTTTCAACGATAAAATTTTTGTTGTCTTTAACTTTTAGGCACCAAATATCCCCGTCATAACTAACTATTTTATTCCTCTGGCGACTAATTGACTTAATCGTATTAGCCACGAAGATATAATATATATCACCTTCTATTTTTCTACCACCTATAAAAGACTTGCTATGTTCTCTATGAATACTTGGTTTAAGATTTAATTTTATGCAAAGTTCGCAAATATCAGAAACTAATTTCTTTGAAACTGTGTGGTATATCTTATTATTACAACCATCAGAATCCATTAAGCCTTGTAATAAATATTGTAGATATTTTGGCGAATAGTCCAATACCCAGCGAGGAATATGTTTATTATACGCGCCCTCTCCACATTGATTAAAGAGTTCCATAAATGGTTTTGAAGTAAAATATAAATGCGTCCCCGCTCGTCCTTTATAACAGTGATATTTTATACCTAAACTTAATAATGTTTCTTCTACTTTTTTGCGGCATTTGTCACTTTCTGGAATGTCTAAGAATACCCTATAGCTGTGCATTTTAGTCTTGCGGTAGCCTTGTTTTTCTATTTTTTTAAATCTCCCGTTATTTCGATCTCTTGCTTCCTTAAGACACTGTTTTCTTGCTAAACCTGTCTTTGTTTCTCTCTCTTTTTCTTGATAAGCAGTAAATCCGTCACCAATAAAAATTCCTAAAATATACATCAAATCCTTTGTTTTAACTCGATCATAACCTGTGATATTAGAATATTCTTCTTCTTTTCCTCTCCAACGGCCTTCGGGCGTATAAAAAATACTTCGTTGGGAAGCTTTTTCTGCTGGTTCGATAACTAGTTTCTTCTTTGTATTAAGAATAAACATATTATGATTAGGAGTTACAAATAAATCAATTCGCTGATTAGCAAAATGGACCATATTGCCCTTATAAGACTGAATAATAACTTTTTCAATAGGCTTGATCTCTATTTCTTGAGTTACAGGATTTAGTGAAAAAACTTGATCTCCCTTTTTTAATTCTTTGTATGTTTTCAATCCCTCTGTGGTTAAGGTTCTTGTTTTCTTATCATAACAACTGATTTGAACAAATCTTTCAATTCTATGTTTTCTAACAGCCTCTAAGAGGGTATAGGTTCCCCAAATATCTGTCTGGAGAAAATCGTCTGCCCCCATTATTGATTTGTCCACATGGGTTTCGGCGGCAAAGTTGACTATGCAGTCAATATCCTCCGCTAATTTATCCACGATCTTTCTATCGCATATATCCCCTCGAACGAATCTATAGTTACGGTTATTTCCTATCTCTCTCAAATTCTCCAGGTTACCGGCATAGGTCAGCTTATCCAGAACAATTACCTGGCAGTCGGCATATTCGCTGATAATATGCTTGACAAAATTCGAACCAATGAAACCTGCTCCTCCGGTGACCAAAATCCGTTTCACTGCGTCCTCTCCTGTCCCTTCCGGAGTATGCGCCTCAGACGGGCAGGCCCGCCTTTGGTGGGCCGCGGCGGCGTTCCTCCCTGCTTTTTCATGGCCACCAGGTTATTTGCTCTCAAAAGGGAACCAAAAGTCCCCGCGTCAGTCCACCAGCCTTCGAGAACCTGGAAAGTCATCTGCCCTTTCTTTATGTAACAGTTATTCACATCGGTTATCTCCAACTCTCCCCGGTTGGAAGGCTTTAAGGTCTTTATTATTTCGAATACCTCGCCGTCATACATGTAGATTCCGGTAACTGCATAATTTGTCTTTGGCTTTGCCGGTTTTTCTTCTATGCCAATGATTTTATCGCCTTCCAGTTCAGCTACTCCAAAGCGTTCGGGATCGGAGACTTCTTGGAGCAGGATTTTCGCTCCCTGGGCCTGTTTTTCAAAGTCCCTCACCGGTTCTATTATGTCACTCTCAATAATATTATCTCCTAAGATCACCACTACTTTTCCTTTTTCCGCAAAGTGCTCAGCCAAACCCAGGGCCTCGGCAATTCCCCCCTCCCCTTCTTGATAGGTATAGTTAAGATGTTTTAAGCCAAAGCTCTGGCCGTTTCCCAATAGGCGTAGGAAATCTCCGGCATTGTTTCCCCCGGTGACAATCAGTATATCCCTTATCCCCGCCTTCACGAGAGTTTCAATAGGATAATAGATCATCGGTTTGTCAAAGATGGGCAATAAATGCTTGTTGGTGATTTTGGTCAGGGGATGGAGCCTCTTTCCCAGTCCTCCGGCTAAGACGATACCTTTCATCCTTACCACTCCCTCACTTTCCTTCCTATTATCTCGTGCCCAGTCCGCAACTTGCACGCCTGAGGCGGAAACTCTTCCGGCCGCCTCACATCTCGGCGGCGTTCGTAGCTCGTTCGCACTTATTCGTGCGAACACTCACCCCTTCATCTTCCTACTCCTATGTATCTGAATCCTATCTTTCCTGCTTCTTCAGGGTCAAAGACGTTTCGCCCATCAACAATAAGGGGACTCTTGAGCAGACGTTTCACTTTCTCCAAATCTAATTTCTTAAATTCTTCCCAATCGGTGAGAATTATTAAAGCCTCGCTATTCTCGCAAACTTCGTAGGCATTCTTACAGTACTGGACACCTTCCAAAACTTCTTTTGCTTTGGCCATTGTTTGGGGGTCGTAAACTCTTATCTCTGCTCCTTGAGCCTGCAAGGTTTTGATAATCTCTATTGCGGGAGATTCTCGAATATCATCGGTATTCGGCTTGAAAGACAAGCCTAAAACACCAAGGGTTTTTCCTTTCAAAACCCAGACTGCCTTCTCTATTTTCCTGATGAAATTCGCTCTTTGCCCGGCATTTATTCTTTCCACCGTTTTCAAAAGTTCGAAATCATAACCGTACTTCTCCGCTATTCTAACAAAGGCGGAGACATCCTTGGGGAAACAGCTCCCCCCGTAACCAATCCCTGCATTCAAGAATCCCTTTCCAATTCTCTTATCATAACCCATTCCTAAGGCTACTTTCTCCACATCTGCTCCGGACAATTCACAGATATTGGCAATAGCATTGATAAAAGAAATCTTTGTGGCCAAAAAAGAATTGGAAGCGTGTTTAATAATTTCAGCGCTCCGGATATCAGTTATAATTACAGGGGCCCTCAAAGGTTCATAGAGTTCCTTCATAATTTCCGCCGCCTTTTTGCTATTAACCCCGATTACTATCCTGTCCGGATGAAGGGCATCTTCGATTGCCGAACCTTCTCTTAAGAACTCGGGATTGGAAACTACATCGAATTCAACGTTATGGACATTGTTTGCCTTAACCGTTCTCTCTACCCAATCCCCGGTCTCTACCGGCACGGTGCTTTTTTCCACAATCACCTTGTATTCTTTCATCGCCAGGGCTATTTTCCGGGAGACTTCCTCCACATAAGAGAGGTCGGCTTCCCCGTTCTCCTTAGCCGGGGTTCCCACAGCAATAAAGATTACCTTGCTCTTCTCGACCCCTTCTTCTATATTCGTGGTAAAAGAAATTCTCTTCCTATTTTCCTTAAGCAGTTCCTCTAATCCTGGTTCGTAGATGGGCATAATTCCTTTCTTAAGGCCTGCGATTTTCTTCTCATCATTATCTATGCAGATAACCTTGTTTTTCAATTTAGCAAAACAGGCTCCCATGACCAAACCTACATAGCCTGCCCCGATTATGGAAATGTTCATCTACGCTCCTTCTTGCCCCTCGGCAGAGACGTCTTTTTCAGAGAATTATATCATACCCCTGACTTTTTTGCAAATTCACTCCAAAAGATTATCGTCCTCCATAAAACTCCAACTGCTATCAAAGAAATTGTGACAAAACTTTATTACCGCTTGGGGGAAGGCTTTTATATTCAAGCCCAGAAGAAGTTCCTCCCGCATTTCCCGAAAGAGGAAACGCGCTTCCCAGCAGTGGAGGTCTCGCCAGAGGAGGTAATCCTTCTCTTCGAATTCTCCTTCATTGAGGTCAAATCTACTGGAAAAATCCAGTTTCCATTTTCCCCCAAGTCTCAAGGTCAGTTGATTAGTTAAATCAGTGAATTCTCCCCCATTGTAATATCTTGTCCCTATTCTAAACTGTTCAAGGGGGCCCCTCATGCGCATTTCAAAATCCGCACTTATTCTCTTGAACTCCTCTTCATAAATATTGTAGTCCGTATTCATATGAAACTTAACTCCCGAAGCGGGAAAAACGGTGAGGTAGGTTCTCAAATCTTTGAAATTCTTTTCTATTTCCTCTTCTTTCTTATCAAAATCGTATCCTCCGCTGAGCCTTAAATCCAGTCCTTTTAATCTCAACCTCAGGGTGTTTTCGATCTCGTTCCAATTTTGAGAACTATCAACCCGGTCAAATCTAAAGGGAGCCTCCAAATCTTCATCCAGCTGACGACCGAATTCGTAGGAGACTTCATTTCTTACATAGCGGGCAATTCGCGTGTCCATTCTCAAGCCCGCACCGTAAGCTCCTCGGAAAACTTCTTCCTTGCCCCCGGATTCCTCATACCAGGTCTGGCGATAACTTATTTCTGGAGTCAAGCGGGTCCGCCGAAAAAGAGGGAAGGAGGCCCTGCGCAGAGAGAATTTCCCGTCCCCTCGCATGGTATAGATATCCTCCAGGGGTTGGTGAAAGTTAACAAGCGTTGCATCTATTTTGTAGAAAAGAGGGGTCCTCCCTATTCTTTGGGGGTTAAGACGGTAAGAAAATTCGGGTATCCTCTCCAATTTCTTTGCCTCTCTCTCTACGAGATCCTCTTTCTTGCTAACCAGTAAGCGCAAATTGTAGTTGGGCTTGGTTGTGGTTAAGGTGAAATAAGATTCGAGTTCGGTGCGCAGGCGATCACGGATATCCACACTATAATCTTTGGTAAATGTTTCGTCACTAAGGAAATAGAGGTGCAAGAGAGATGTGGTATCCCGGCTCACTTCCTGGCGGTGTTTAAGTCTTGCCTTCCACCTTTTTGTACGGGGGGCATCGGGCGGATTATGGTAATTATCTTTTCCCGGGTCGTACTCAATTCCCTTTTCGTTAATATGGTACAAATAGAGGATTCCGTTCCCCTTCTCTCCCAGCCGGTAGCGGGAATCAAAACCCTGTCCCCAACCCCTCTTTTCCATCCAATCAAGATAGAGATCTCCGTAGAGTTTATTATTAAGGAAATAGCCGTAGACTGTTTTTACGTACCACCCTTCCTCCTTGGTATATCCTATCTGGGGGGCAAAGCGGGAAACAACGTCTTCCTTTAGAGAGGATATATAGATGGGGACATAGAAGAGGGGGACTTTCCCGGCATAAAACAATACATGTTTAGCCACCAGCTTATCTCCTAAATAGATAACAATCCTCCTTGCTTCTAAGCGATAATGAGGTTTTTCCCGATCGCAGGTAGTAAGGCTGCTTTTATTCATTCTTATTTCCTTTTCTGACAACTTTTCCGCCTTCTCGCTTCTATGGAAGACCCCGTCTAAGACCGCCCTTGCCTTTTCCATCATCCCCTTTTCCGTATCGAGGTTATAGATCATCCTCTCCCCGTATAACTCCTCTCCGTCCTTGACATAGGAAACATTGCCCTGGGCCACTAAATCCTTAGTCTCTAAGTTGATTTCTACCCTTTCTGCGCCCAATTCCATCTCTTTGTATTTCAGCCTGACGTTTCCTTCCACGGAAAGTACTTCTTTGCCCTCGGGTTTAATCTTCAGATATTCCAATTTATCAGCGCTTTCCAGGTAAAGAGGTTCCTCTTCCTCACCGTATAGGGGAAGAATAAAGACTGTCAGACAGAGAACGGATATAATAATCTTCTCTCCCATTAATTTCCTCTGAGCCCAAAAGGTTCCTCGTTCCGCTCGCTGTACTTTTTGGGGATGCCGATCTCAGCAGGTAAGGTGGAACGCGCCAACGACTTTTCTTGAAGAGGAAATTCGGTTGTAGGTCTCGCAGGCTTCTTTCGTCTTTTGGGCGATTAATTCGATCTTTTCTTTCTCAAGGAAATCTCTCGTCCGGGGCAGAATTTCCAGCAAACCCGAGTTGCCGGTACCGAGGACAAGAACTTCCGGCTTCTCCCCAAACACCTCCTCGATATCTTCCGTGTGCAGTTTATGTCCTTCCTCTCTCCACCAGTTCTTCTCTATACGCTCGGGGTAAATAATCAGATCGGAAGTGTATTTCTTACCCTCAATTAACATTTCTCCAAAATCGTAGGAGTCAATCATTTGCTCTAACCTCTTCTATAAAATCTAATACTGCCTTATCCTCTAAACTGCTAACCACCAAGTCTGCCTCTTTGAGTCTGGAAGGAGGAAAACTATTGCTTACCGCAATGCATCTCATTCCTGCCGTTTTCGCCGCTCTTATCCCGGCCAGCGAGTCTTCTATAACTATGCATTTGGCGCAAGATAAACCCAGTTTTTCTGCGGTCAAAATATACGTATCGGGATTGGGCTTATGATTTTTCACATTCTCTCTTCCCACTACGACCGCAAAATATTTGTCTATTTCCAACTTGCTCAAGGCAAATTTTATGTTTTCCAGCCAGGCACTGGAAGCAAGAGCGAGGGAATATTTCTCACTTAACTGTTTCACCAAGGAAGCTACGCCCGGGAAAGTCTTAAGATTATTTTTTAGCAGGGTATTGTACTTTATTCTTTTCTTCTCGTACCACTTTGCAAAGTCGGGTTCCAGCCTATTCTCCCTAATGATTTTTTCTAGCAGGGAGTGGTCTGTAGTCCCAATAGATTCGGCCATCTTCTCATCTTCAAGAAGAATGTCTTCTTCTTCAAAAACAACCTTCCAGGCCCTCTTGTGCAGGGGCTCGCTATCTATAATCACTCCGTCCAAATCAAATATAATCGCTGGCTTATTCATCTCTTTTGTCCCCAGATAAAATCTGTCCCCACTCCTTCCTTCCCTTCCAGCAGGTAGGATTAAGGGGGGTATCAAGATTATAACATATTTCATCCCCCCGTTCAACATCTTCTTCCATCATCATGCTGCGATTTTGCAGTTAAAGAGGGAGGCCGGTAATCTTCCTATGCGCTTCTTGATACTTTTGGCTTGTTTTTTCAATTATCCCGGGAGGGAGCGGGGGAGCAGGGGGCTTCTTATCCCAGGAGAGGCTCTCTAAATAATCCCGCACGAATTGCTTGTCAAAACTCTTCTGGGCCCTGCCAACCTGGTAATCTTCCTGAGGCCAGAATCTGGAGGAATCGGGAGTGAGAAGTTCGTCAATGAGGATAATTTCGTTGCCGGAGAGCCCAAATTCCAATTTCGTGTCCGAGATTATCAAACCCTTTGATTCGGCATATTGGCTGGCTGATTTGTAAACTTCCAAACTCTTCTCCTTTAATTTCCGGGCGGTTTTCTTACCTACCCTCTTTTCCATTTCCTCCTCGCTAATATTAATATCGTGGCCGGATTTTGCCTTAGTCGCGGGAGTAAAGATGAGTTGAGGAAGTTTCTCTGATTCCCTGAGCCCGGGAGGTAATTTCACCCCAGAGACTGAACCTTTTTCCCGGTAGTCCCTCCACCCTGAACCGGCAAGATAACCCCTTACCACACATTCTATTTCAATCATCCTTGCTTTCTTAACCAGCATTGCCCTTCCCTCAAGGACCGAAGAAAATTTTCTCAGCTCCCGGGGGAATTCCTTCAGGTCCCGTGTAATCAGGTGATTACCTATAATATCCCTTGTGTAATTGAACCAGAACTCCGAAAGAGCGGTCAATACTCGGCCTTTCAGAGGAATCCCGTTGGGCAAGACAACATCAAAAGCGGAAATCCTATCGGTGGCCACAATTAGGAGTTTATCTCCCAGATCATAAAGATCTCTTACCTTCCCTTTTTTAAAGGGTCTCGCTCCCGCAAGTTCGCTGCTTAGCAATACTTTCTCTCTCATTTTTCCCTCCAACATTTACTCTTCGCCTAAACCGCCAGGGTGAGCATGTGGATCTCTTTTGCTCCCGCCCGTCTTAGGACTTTGTGGCACTCTTTAAGGGTTGCTCCGGTAGTGCGCACATCGTCAATCAAGAGTAGATTTTTCCCTTTAACCTCTTCCCGCCTCTTAATTGCAAAGGCTCCTTTTACGTTTTTCAGTCTTTCTTTCCTATCCAGCTCGAACTGAGGGGTAGTCGTTTTCTTCCTGATTAGATTACCCTCCAGGACCGGCTTGCGGAAATGCCTCCCTACCAGGCGAGCGAGAAGACCGGATTGATTAAATTCCCTTTCCCTTAATTTCTTGCTGTGCAGGGGAACAGGAATTACAAAATCGATCTTTTCCAATCCTCCCTCCTTGCCTGCCCGGGGGCAGGTTTCTTCCAGATGTTTTATGAGTAAATCCCCCAAAGGTTTTGCCAGAGATTTCTTCTTCTCATATTTAAATAAATGGATGGCCTCTCTCAATGTTCCTTCGTACAATCCAACGGCCTGAATCTTAGAAAGAGGATAGTTCTTTATCAATCCTATTTTCTTCCAGCAATGCGAACAGACAAAAGAATTATCACCTTCTTTTATGGGTTTTGCGCACACCCGGCAATTTGCGGGAAAGAGTAAATTGAGAAGAGCATTTATTAGGGAAGGCATATCTTTACTGAGGCATAGCCCACTACTCCCGAGTAGTCTCCAAGGATATCCCCGGAAGTGGAATATTTGAGGAGCTCGGCTTTTTCCGCTCCCAGGATCTTGGCGGTGGTGAGCATTGTCGCCACCGGGCCCGGCCCACACATTGAAATATGAGACTGACTCACCACTTTCAACAAACCCTGAGGATTGAGGGCGAGGATTTCCTCGAGGGCTTCCCTGTCTTTCTTTTGCGCTGCCTTTTGAGCTTCATAATGGGTGAAATCGGTACTGGCAATAATGACTGCGTTCTTCTCCGAAAGAACCCGCGCTAATAACTCTCCCAGCTTCTGGACTGTTTCTATATCCTGGGACATCATGCAGATAGGAAGAAGGGAAAAGTTAGTTTGATAAATGTACTGGAGGAAAGGGACCTGGACTTCCAAGGAATGCTCACCAAGATGAGCGGCCTCATCTGCTTCGATAACATCTGGGGATTTGACAATCTCTCCGGCCAGCTCCTCGTCTATTTTGACCTTTCCCAGGGGGGTTTCCCAAGAACCCTGGGCAGAAAGGGCAACTCCTGCACCCACTCCCCGATGATTTGGTCCTAAGATTACTACCGTTTCAGGAATAATATCCCGGGAAAGGTGGAAGAAACCCTGGGCAGCCGGGGGCCCGGAATACATATAACCGGCGTGGGGGCTTACCAGGCCCAGAATTCTCCTTTTTCCCTTAGGTTGAGCCTGCTCCCTGGAGCCGGGCAGGGTGGGCAATTTTCCCGGGCCGAGCCGATGAAGAAAGCACTCTTCAATTTGTTCTTTCAGATCCTTCTCTCTTCTTTCATAAAAGCTTCCGGCCACTGCTGGCTTTCTCAGAAGCATTTACTTCCTCCTGTTCGATCCCGGGCCCCTGCCAGCCCCCAAAGGCGAGCTGCCTCAAGCACGGAGACAGGTAGCGTGGGCCTTCTTAGTGCGCTCACCTAAGGTGAGCGTTCATCCTTTAACCTCTTCTTTCCCTCTTCGAAAAAGGGTTGCGCAAACTCCGTGCTCCAGGTTCTCTCCTCAAAGGTTCTCTCCTTGACCGTAGCCAAGAAACGTTTGAACTCCTCATAATATGACCCGTATATATGGTAACTGTCGGAAATATCAACATAGCGTCCGACCAAAATATCTTCTCCAATTTTTTTGGCAATCATTTCTTGCAGCGAGGTAAGGGCAAACATATTCATAAAAGCAGCCTTATAGGCATCTCGGGAACGCCAGTGAGTATTCATATTGAGAAGCGACGCTCCTCTTTTGTTCTTCAACATTCTCACCCATATTCTCTGAAGGCAGGGAGGGTCCTCGGTGGGAGGGTCTGTTTTCGGATTCCAGGTAATGGCCTGAGCCCTTCGGGAGTAACTTCTTTCCCTTAATTTCTCAATTATGTAATTGATCTGGTTGATCACCTGTCCTTCTAATTCATACTCAAAGAGCCGCTTATGATATGTATAGGTCCATTTTCCTTCCCGGGGATTGATCCAGTGGTCGTGAACACCATCTAGGACTTCCTGGCGATAGACCTCCAATTCTTCCAGCCCGGCGGGAAAAGCGCGATGAATTCTCGGTTCAGAAAAAGGCTCCTCAACGACCATAATCATGGTGCAATCCCTGCTGGGAGGATCTTTCTCTTTATCGTATTCCGTCCGGATATTCGTTCCTTTTTCCCAGGTTTCCAGAATTGACCTTTCCCAGACCTCGGGCAAGGTTTTTCCTTCCACTTTAAGGATTGGTATATTCCCCTCTTTGGTCAAACCGATACCTCCTTACATTCTGTACTTTCCGAAATCCTCCTCTTTCAAATCTTCCAGGAAATTCTTGTACTCCTTGTCCAACTCTTTAGTCTGGTCAACAGTCTTTGCTCCTTTAAGCACTTTCTCCTCTACATAGATGGGCACCTTTGTCCGCAGGGCCAGGGCAATAGCATCGCTGGGGCGAGCGTCAATGCGGATAGCTTCCCGGCGAGAACGCAAAAGTATTTCGGCAAAGAAGGTGTTATTCCGCAAATCAATTACCCTTACCTCGGTCACTTTGACCTTAAGTTTTTCAATAAGAGAATAAATTAAATCATGGGTAAGCGGACGAGGGGCTTTTGCTCCTTCCAGCCCCCGGGAAATTGCCAGGGCCTCAAATATTCCCACCCAGATGGGGAGGATCTTCCTTCCTTTCTTACTTCTCAAGATAACGATAGGGACATTCGTTGTGGGATCAAGGACTACTCCGGCAACTTCCATTTCCAACATCCTGTCTACCTCCTGTCCGCTGCGGCCTGGTCACCAAACCTGCTCCTCCAACTGGCGGGGACAGGTAAAAGTGAGTCGTGCGGGCCTTTATCCGGTATGCCTTCGAAAAAACTCAATCTCGCCTGACTCTAGAGAGACAAAAACTTCTCTCCTTCCTTTACTAGTGCTTCCGTTTTGTTCTCTTGCGGTGTTTCCGCATAGATGCGAAGTTTTGGTTCAGTCCCCGATGGTCTCAAGAGGAGCCAGGAGTCATCTTCAAGTACAAACTCTATCCCGTCCAGAGTCTTTATCTCTTTAACCGGCGTGCCGAGCAATTCTTGAGGAGCTTTGGCCTTCAGTTCCCTGACAAATTTTTCTTTATCGAGAGGTTCCTTTAGCTTCAGATCTACCCGTTTGAAAAAAGACTGGCCAAATCTCTCTTTGAGTCTGGAGAGGATCTCTGAAAGTTTCTCTTTTTTCTTGAGGACCATTTCCACAAATAAGAGGCCCGATAAAAGGCCGTCTCTTTCCGGAATATACTTGTGGTAACCGTAACCCCCGCTTTCTTCCCCGCCCAGAATGATATTCTTTTCCCTCATTAACTTGTTTATGTATTTAAATCCTACCGCGGTCTCGTAGAGGGGCAGGTTATATTCCCGGGCAATCCTTTCGCTCAGGTATCCTAAAGAGACAGTCTGGGCCACTCCTCCGCGCCACTTCCGTTCCTCAATCAAATATAGAAGAAGGAGGGGGAAAATCTCGTGAGGAGAAAGGTATTTTCCTTGATCGTCAATTATTCCTACCCGATCGGCATCTCCGTCAACAGCTAAGCCCAGGTCGGCTTTGCTCTCTTTGACCTTCTTCATCAGGGGAGCTAAGTTCTTTTCTATAGGTTCGGGGTTAATCCCCCCGAAGGAAGGATTAAACTCCGCGTGAAGGGGCATTATCTCTATTTCGCTTCCCGCGAGGACTCTCTGCAAATAATCTTCCCCCACTCCGAACATGGTATCATAGACAACTCTCAGATTTCCCTTTTTGATAACCTCCAAATCCAAATAAGATTCTAAATTCTTAAGGTAAGGGGCGGTCAAGTCCTTCCCTTTTATTAATCCCTTCTTCTTGCCCTCTTCCAAGGGCACCTTCCTTATCTTACTCTTTCCCAGGTAACTTTCTATCTGGCTGGTAACTTCGCTGGGAGCAGAACCCCCAAAATCGCACTTAAACTTTATCCCGTTGAACTTGGGAGGATTATGGCTGGCGGTAACTATTATACCCGCACTAGTTTTGTTGCTAATTACGGCATAGGATAGAGCCGGGGTAGAAAGGGGATTGTCCGAGAGAATAACTTTTATCTCATTGCCGGCGCTGACCCCGGCAATAGTCTCGGCGAACTCCCGGGAGAGAAACCTCCGATCGTAACCAATAGCCAGGCCTTCTTCTTCTCTTCCCTGATTTCTTATATAATCGGCCACAGCCTGAGCGGCCACTTCCACATTAGCGAACGTGAAATCGTCGGCAATAACTCCCCTCCAGCCATCGGTTCCAAACTTTATC
>SDBT01007377.1_pt1 | contig 18089 bp, 15 predicted proteins | sample 2277101 | NCBI WGS metagenome assembly SDBT01 (sample SAMN10404973, study PRJNA504765) | marine sediment metagenome | isolation source: marine sediment core GS10_PC15, 103 cmbsf | place: Arctic Ocean: Southern Knipovich Ridge | collected 2010 | reverse complement strand
TTATGGCCGGCAGAGCCATATCTTTTGATAAGCCGGGAACAGACTATCTGTATTTTACAGACATTGACCAGGCTAAGCCAGAAAATAGAAATCTCTTTGTGCTAAACAGAGGGAAAAATATTGCTTTGATAGTCAGAGGAAAAGCTCCTCTTGAGAAGGGAGTCAACATCATTGTCTCTCACATTGATGCTCCCTGTCTGCATCTTAAACAAATTCCTCTGACCGAAGAGGGAGCTTCTGGATTAGCTATTCTGAGAACTCAATATTATGGCGGCATCAAAAAGTATCAATGGGTCAGTCGACCACTAGCTCTCTATGGAACAGTGATAAAAAAAGACGGGAGTTTAATAAACATCTCTATTGGTGAAGACCCATTAGACCCAGTTTTCTTTATTCCGGATTTACTGCCTCACCTAAGCAGAAAGATTCAGTCAGGAAAGAAGATTAAAGACGCAGTGCCGGGTGAAAAAATGAGTGTTTTGGCCGGCAGTATTCCAATTAAAGATAAAAAAGTAAAAGAAAGAGTTAAACTGCAGATTCTTCAAGGTTTGCACAAAAAATATGGTTTGATTGAAGAGGACTTTATTAGCGCCGAAATGGTTTTGGTGCCGGCCGACCGACCGCGAGATGTTGGTTTTGACAGAAGTATGCTTATGGCCTACAGCCATGATGACCGGGCTTGCGCTTACGCTAGCTTAAAAGCAATTCTTAAGATGGCTACAGCAGCAGAGCGGCCTGATAGGACGGCTATTGCTTTCTTCTTTGATAAAGAGGAAACTGGTTCTGACGGTAATACCGGTGCTAAGTCTAATTTCTTGGAGTTTGTGCTTGAAGAACTGGGTACAAAGTCTCTGATAAAAACATTGAGAAACTCTCAAGCAATTTCTGCTGATGTTTCAGCTGGTGTTAATCCTAACTGGCCAGAACCGCATGAATTGACCAATGCGGCAAAAATTGGATACGGAGTAGTTTTGGGAAAATTTCACGGGTCAGGGGGGAAATATAGTACCAGTGATGCCAATGCTGAATTTGTCGGAAAGGTTAGACGTATCTTTAATGAAGAAGGGATAACATGGCAGTATGGAGCAACAGGCAAGGTTGATGAAGGCGGCGGTGGAACTATCGCTAACTATTTTGCCCTGCGTGGAATGGAAATTATTGATGTTGGTGTACCTGTTCTTTCTATGCATGCACCTCTAGAGGTTATCAGCAAAGTCGACCTATACGAAACTTATCGGGCATACAAAGCTTTTTTTGAAAAAGCATAATAAATCAAAAGTGACGGACAAAATCCGTCACTTTTCTTTTTAGGTTGACATGGTATTTATTTTATGCTAGTCTTCATGGAAATCCAAAAGAACCTTAAAAAAATATGGAGGGAATGATGGAAGATTATGATGCGATATTTATTGTTGGTGATGGTAAAAAAAATGCAGATTTGCTTTGGGTTACAGGATTTAGAGGCGACTGCGCTCTTATTCAGACTAAAAATGATAAGATTATTGTTTCCAACGTTCTAGAAATGGAAAGAGTCAAAAGAGAATCTAAAGCAACAAAGTTTTTGTCAGAGGGTAAATACCATGAAGAATTAAAAAAGAAAATTGGCAAAGACCGCTTTAAAAACCTCCCTGTCCATCTGAGAGGCGCTGCTATATTTGATCTTATTTTCAAAGAATTGGGTATAAAACGACTCTTAATTCAGAGAACTCTTGGTTTTGCTTTTGGAAAAGCCTTAGAGGAAAAAGGATACGAGCTATTCTTCAAAGAAGACCCCTTCTTTGAAGAAAGGGCAATAAAATCAGAAGAAGAAATTGGCTATATCATAGAAGTTCAGAGATATATGGAAAAAGCTCTAAAAAGAGCGCTAAAGGTAATCCAGAATTCAGAGATAAAAAATGGCCTTATCTATTATAAAGGTAGAGCTCTTACCTCTGAAGATGTCAAAAGAATTATTGACTTGGAATTGTTCAAAAGAGGATGCCTGGCCAAAGATACAATTTTTTCCTGCGGCAAAGCTACGGCTATGCCGCACAACAAAGGAACAGGTCCTCTTAAAGCTCATGAGCCGATTGTTATTGATATCTTTCCCCAATCGATAAAGACCGGTTATTTTGCTGACATGACCAGAACTATAGTCAGGGGGAGGGCTTCCAAGAGATTAAAGAAGATGTACGCTACAGTTTTAGAGGGACAAAAGATTGCCCTGGGAATGATTCGCCAAGATGCTGAGGCCGACGTAATTCATCAGGCAGTAGAAGACTATTTCCTCTCTCAAGGGTTCAAAACCTCCAGAGCCGAAGACCCCCCTTATGGCTTCTTTCACTGCCTCGGTCATAGTTTAGGTCTAGAAATACACGAATGTCCTAGCGTTGGTCCATACAAGAAAGAGATTCTAAAACCTGGCCATGTAATTACTATTGAACCGGGACTCTATTATAAAGATATTGGCGGAGTGCGGATTGAAGATTTGGTAGTGGTAACAAAAGATGGGTATCGAAACTTGACCAAGTTTCCTAAAGAGGAATTTGAGTTATAAAAATATAGAAATATAAAAATAAAATAATAAAAAGGCGAGATTAAAAAATCTCGTCTTTTTTTATTTATTGAATCAATGCTTAGACGCCGGGACCTATAGGCCTACAAGAAAAAGCTGGAGTGGGACCGGGTACCAGATCATCAGAGCGGTCGGGTATTAGTAGATTTACTAGTTCAGGATAAAGACTTTCTCCTCCACCATTATAAATTGGGAGTTCAATAGTGTCATCGAAAAGCCAAGTACCTTCTTTTAAGCTAAGACCTTTAGGTCTAGGACTAGGCCAGTGTTTGTCAAGAAAAACTTTTTTCGATTTTACTGGTTCAGGAGTTTCCGGGTCTAGGTGAAGCCCGGCAGCTCCGGGTCCTAATTTTTTCTTTTCGCCCTCTGGTCTCTCTGGATCTAGAAAGAGCTTCGATTTTGCTGGTTCAGGAACTCTCGGGTCTAGGTGAAGCTCCCAATCATGTTCATCACAGAGAATTTTTATAGGTCTTGTTTTTGTCATAATTTTATTTTTATTATTATTTATCTACAACCCTATAATAGCAAAATTGATTTGAGGTTGTAAAGTCAGGTCTTGATTTTTGGAGCCAGTCGTGTTAAATTGGAAACAATATAATTATGACTAATATCTTAAAAGAAAAACTGACGCTGGAAGATTTCATCGGCTTTACCCGGAAGAATCTTAAAGTTGGATTAAGTGATAAGGCAAAAGAGAAAGTAGCTCTGGGTCGGGAAAGATTAGAAAAAAAAGCCTTAAAAGAGACCATTTACGGAGTTAATACCGGTTTTGGCGCTTTGGCAGAAAAGAATATTCCTCAAGTCAAAATTAACCAACTGCAAAAAAATCTTATTAAAAGCCATGCTTGCGGCGTAGGCCGACCCCTAGAAAATGAGGTGGTTAAAGGAGTGATATTGCTTCTTATCAATTCTTTAGCTAAAGGTTATTCGGGCATAAGATTAGAAACGCTTGAAACCTTAGTTGAGATGTTCAATAAAGAAGTTCTGCCGGTTATTCCAGAAAAAGGCTCTTTGGGGGCCAGTGGTGATTTAGTACCCTTGGCTCATTTAGCTTTAGTCCTAATTGGTCAGGGAGAAGCAGTTTATAAAGGCAAAATCCTTAAAGGAAAAGAAGCTTTAAGAGAAGCCAAAGTTAACCCAATAAACCTTAAAGCAAAAGAAGGTTTAGCTTTAATTAACGGAACACATTTAGCCACGGCTCTAGCAGCAGTTGGACTTTGGGATAGCATTAATCTAGCAAAAACCGCTGATATTGCCGGAGCTATAAGTTTAGAAGCTCTTCAAGGCTCAAAATCTTCTTTTGATCCCAGAATCCAAGACCTAAAATCTTATCCCGGACAAATTGAAGCAGCTCAAAACCTAAAAAAATTGACTCAAGGAAGTCGACTTCTCTATCAAAAGCAATCTCCTAAGGTCCAAGACCCTTATTCCTTAAGATGTATTCCCCAAGTTCACGGCGCTAGCCGAGAGGCTATAAAGCACGTCCGAGAATTAGTAGAGATAGAATTAAATTCGGTCACCGACAATCCATTGATCTTTGAAAAGGATATTCTTTCGGGTGGAAATTTCCATGCTCAAATGATGGCATTGGCCACTGATTACCTAGGCATAGCCGTGGCTGAACTGGCCGAGATCTCAGAGAGAAGAACAGAACAACTCCTTAATCCCCACTTAAGCGGTCTGCCTGCATTTTTAGCTCAAGATGAGGGCCTAAATTCCGGCCTGATGATTGCCCAATATACGGCTGCTGCTTTGGTTTCGGAAAATAAAGCCCTAGCTCATCCAGCCAGCGTTGATTCTATTCCAGTTTCAGCCGGTCAAGAAGACCATGTCAGTATGGGAACCACAGCCGCCAGACGCACCCGCCAAGTTCTTGAAGCTAGCGAAAAAGTCTTAGGCATTGAACTTCTCTGCGGCGCTCAAGCCCTAGAATTCCGCAAGAAAAAACCAGGCAAAGGGACTTCAAAGGCCTATAAAACTATTAGAAAATATATTCCCTCTCTTAAAAAAGACAGAGTGCTCTATAAAAATATAAATCGGATTTCTGGCTTAGTTCACGATGGGAGAATTGTTAAGGAAGTAGAAAATGAGATGGGTAAACTAAAATAATGAACAATAAAAAACTTGTTGAATGTGTGCCTAATTTTTCAGAAGGCCGAGACCAAGAAAAAATTAAACAAATCACCAATGAAATTAAAAACACCAAAGGTGTTTTTCTTTTAGATGTTCAGTCTGACAAAGCCCACAACCGAACAGTGGTTACTTTTGTTGGCAGCCCTGAGCGAATATTAGAAGCAGCTTTTCGGACAATAGCTAAGGCAGCCCAAGTTATTGATATGACTAAACACAAAGGTGAACATCCTCGAATGGGAGCAACTGATGTTTGCCCATTTGTGCCAGTAAAAAATATCACTATGGAAGAATGCGTGAAACTAGCCAAAGAGCTAGGAAAAAGAGTAGCTCGGGAGCTAAATATTCCCGTCTATCTCTATGAAGAAGCTGCTATCAAGCCAGAAAGAAAAAATCTGGCTGTAGTCAGAAAGGGAGAATACGAAGGATTACCAGAGAAATTGAAAAACCCCAACTGGCAGCCAGACTTCGGTCAAGCTCTCTTTAACCCCAAAAATGGTGCCGCAGTAATCGGAGCCAGAGAGTTTCTTGTTGCCTATAATGTCAATCTGGATACCGATGATTCAAGTCTGGCTCGGAAAATTGCCGGAGAAATTAGGGAATCTGGAGTCAAGATTACCCAAGAAGATGGAAGCATAACGCGAACCCCCGGTTTATTTAAGTGCGTTAAAGCACTGCCGGTTGACCTTGAAGATACCACCCAGGTTTCTATGAATTTGACCAATTACAAAGTAACGAACATGGATAAGGTCTATGAAACGATAAAAGAAAAAGCAGAAAAAACTGGAGTTGAAGTTATCGGCAGTGAAATTGTCGGAGTAGTCCCTAAACAAGCTCTAATCATGGCTGGGAAATCTTATCTTCCGGAAGAAAGAGATGAAAAAAAGCTTATCCAAGTAGCCGTAGATAATCTAGGTTTAGATAAAATTCAAAGATTTATCTTTAAAGAGAAAATAATTGAGTACATGATATAAATAAAGGAGAAAAATATGTTAAAAGATAAAATAATAGAAAAATTTTTAGATGAACTGGCTTCAAAGAGCCCAGCTCCAGGTGGAGGAAGCGTAGCCGCTTTGTCAGGAGCTTTATCTGCAGCCCTTGTTTCAATGGTCTGCCGCTTAACTATTGGCAAGAAAAAATATTCAAAAGTTCAGATAGAAATAAAGAAAATCTTAAAGCTTTCTGAAAAACTAAGAAAGGATTTAATAAAACTGATAGACAAAGATGCTCAAGCTTATAATCAAGTAGTAAAAGCTTTTAAGTTGTCGGGAAAGCCGGATATTGAAAAAGCGCTAAAGCAGGCAGTAGAGGTCCCTTTAGAGACCGCAGAAAATTGTAAAAAAGTTTTAGAGCTGGCAATAAGAGTAGCAAAAATTGGCTCCAAGTTTGCTTTGAGTGACGCAAAGGTAGCTAAGCTCCTGGCCCAGACCGGAATTAAAGCAGCAATCCTTAATGTCAAAATCAATCTTCCCTTAATTAAAAATAAACAGTTCAAGAAAAGAGTAGAAAAAGCTTTGTAATTTTAGAATTAGTTTGTTATAATAAAAATAACTAAATAACCTTTGTTCTTTAAAAAAAGGGGGTGTTATTTTGTCAAAAAAAGAAAAAAAATCGGGTCTTTTAAAATGGCTGTGGAACTCCTTTATAGATTTTTTTACTCTGGTTAATTTTTCTTGGGTGGAAAGAGAAGCAGAAGTACTTGATAAAAAATTTATCCCAGCCCATACCGAAAGAAGAATTTTCTACGTAGGCTTTATAACCTCTCTAAAGGTAGATGTTCCTGACCAGTGGGAAGTTTTGGTAAAAGTAAATGATAAAAAAACATTTGGTCCCGCTTTTTTATCTCCAGCTAGCCGCAACGACACTCCTTGTTGGGCTTCTTTTTCAAAAGAAGCTTTTGAAAAAGCTTCAAAGGGAGATAAAGTAAAAGTAAAGTGTTTTATTAGCGGTCAAGGAATGATTTATGGTGTAAAGGGAGTTTAAAATAATCTTAAAGCCCGTTGAGTTTAAATCTTGACGGGCTTGTTTTATTGTGGTAGATTTCAAAGATTAACAGTCCTTTAATAAGTTAAATAGGAGGAAGTAATGAAAAAAGGGTGTAATTGTAACACCAAAGATGAGCTAAGAAGATATGGCCGGCCAATGTACATGGCCGAAAAACCAGCTGGTCCAATTAAAGCTCAGACTGGTACAAAATTAGAATGTAAAAACTGGGACGCGGAAGCAGCCCTGAGGATGTTTAGAAACAACATCACCCCGGGTGTAGCTCTAAAACCCGATGAGCTGATTGTTTATGGCGGCAGTGGACGGGCAGCTAGAAACTGGCATGAGTATCATAGAATTGTTGAGGCATTAAAATCTTTGGCAAGCGATGAAACTCTTTGTGTCCAATCAGGAAAACCAGTTTATATCGCCAAAACTCACAAACAAGCACCGCGCGTAATTATCGCTAATTCCAACATCGTCCCTGCTTGGGCCAGCCAAGAAAATTTTGACAAGTACGACCGAATGGGACTGATGATGTACGGCCAGATGACAGCCGGCAGCTGGATTTATATCGGCACCCAGGGAATTCTTCAAGGAACTTACGAAACTCTTGCTGCTTGCGCCAAGAAAGATTTTAAAACTGATTCTCTTAAAGGTAAGTTTGTGCTGACGGCCGGTATGGGAGCTATGTCTGGCGCCCAACCAATGGCCGTAACCATGAATGAGGGAATTCTTCTTGATATTGAAGTCCGCCGAGAAAGAATTGAACAAAAAGTAAAAGAGGGTTATTGCGATAAAATTACTGAGAGTCTAGATGAAGCCCTAAAATGGGCAGGAGTTGCAAAAAAATCTGGCAAGCCCTTATCTATTGGTTTAGTTGGCAATGCGGCTGAAGTTTATCCAGAATTGGTTAAACGCAGTGTCATTCCTGACATTGTTACTGACCAGACCCCAGCTCACGATTTAGGCAGTTATGTCCCCATTGGAGATTTGAAAGAACTGGAAGAACTCAAGCTTAGAAATCTAAAAGAATACCACAAGCGTGCCTTAGATTCAATCGTCAAACATGTATCAGCAATCATAGATTTGAAAAAACAGGGTTCAATTGCTTTTGATTACGGCAACAACCTCAGACAGCAAGCAGAAAATGGCGGTTTGAAGGTGAGAGACGAAAACGGTCAGTTTTTATATCCCGGATTTGTCCCCGCCTACATCAGACCTCTTTTTTGCCAAGGTAAAGGGCCTTTCAGATGGGCAGCCCTAAGCGGCGACCCAAAGGATATTTACCGGATTGACCAAGCTATTATTGAGACCTTTCCGCGTGATTTGCCTCTTCATCGCTGGATTAAAAAAGCCCGAGAAAGAGTACCAATTATTGGACTGCCAACCAGAATTTGCTGGCTCGGATATGGCGAAAGAGCACAATTTGGGAAAGTAATCAATGACTTAGTAGCTAAAGGCGAAGTAAGGGCGCCGGTAGTGATAGGGCGTGACCATTTGGACTGCGGCTCGGTTGCTTCTCCAAACAGAGAAACCGAAGGAATGCTGGATGGCTCTGATGCTATTGCTGATTGGCCTTTGATTAATTTTGCCCTTAATGGCATCAACGGTGCTAGCTGGGTTTCTTTTCATCATGGCGGTGGAGTCGGTATCGGTTATTCACTCCACGCCGGAATGGTCATTGTAGCTGATGGGACCAAAGAAAGGGCAGAAAGACTAGAAAGAGTATTAACTTGTGATCCGGGCATCGGCATTGCTAGACACGCTGACGCTGGATATAAAGAAGCTATTAGAACAGCTAGAAGAAAGGGGGTAAAAATCCCAAAATGAAAGTAGATATTCTTATTAAGAATGCTAGTCAGTTAGTCACGGTAAAAAGTGCGTCTGAAAAGCCAAAGACTGGCAAGCAGATGCAAGAACTAGGAATTATTAGAAATGGCATAATAGCTATCAAGGATGGAAAGATTGTCTTTATCGGTTCAAATGCCGATTTAGAGAAAATGGAACCTAGATACATTGAACCGTCAAAAGAGATCCATAGTTACCAAACACTCTCTAGGTTTCAAGCCAAAAAGATAATTGATGCTACTGGAAAAGTGGTCATGCCCGGCCTAGTTGACCCGCACACTCACTTGGTTTTTGCCGGCTCGCGCCATCATGAGTTTAGCCAAAAGATTGGCGGGACTACTTACGAAGAAATAGCCCAAAAAGGAATTAATGCTGGAATTCTCTACACGGTGGAGATGACCCGTAAGGCCTCCAAAGAAAAGCTAATTGAAAAAGGGCTAAAAGATTTGGATATTATGCTTAGATACGGCACAACAACCATTGAGGCAAAAAGCGGTTATGGGTTAGATAGAAAAAACGAAATGAAAATCCTTGAGGTGATTAGGAAGCTTAACCAGCAACACCCAATTGATATCGTTCCTACCTTTCTGATGGCTCACACCGTGCCCAAAGAATACAAATCAAAACCAAAAAAACAGGGTTTCTTCAGAGAGATTTTAAAATTCCTTTCTTTCGGTTTCCTTTCTCTAAGAAAAGAGCGCAAAAGATTAAGAAAAGAATATATAGAACTGGTCAAGGGAATGCTCATAGAAATCAAACAAAGAGCTATGGAAGAAGGTGAGAGCTTAATTAAGTTTTGTGATGTCTTCTGCGACAAATTTGGCTTTACCCTCAAGGAAACAAGAGAAATTCTAGAAGCAGCAGCCTGGTTGCCTCTAAACAAAGAAGAAAGAGTTATGGGTTTTGGATTAAAAATTCATACCGAACAAACAGGATATTTAGGAGGAGCTGGACTGGCTGCAGAACTAAGAGCCACGTCAGCTGACCACCTCGATTATACTGATCCTCAAGAAATCAAAAAAATGGCAGAAGCTGGAACCATTGGTGTACTACTCCCGGGAGTAACCTATCATCTAATGGAAATTATTAGAAAAGATTTCTTCCCAGCCCAAGTAAGAGAAATGATTAATAAAGGAATGTCATTAGCTTTAGCTACTGACTATAACCCAGGCAGTTCCAATACACAGTCAATGCAGGCTGTGATGGAATTAGCCGCCCGACTTTACAGAATGACTCCGACAGAAATTATCAATGCTGTTACCATTAACGCGGCTCACGCTATTAATAAAGCTCGCGAGGTCGGTTCTTTAGAAGAAGGTAAAAAGGCAGACATAGTTATATTTGACTGTCCAGAATACGAAATGCTGATAGATAATTTTGGTGTCAACCTGGTTGACACAGTGATTAAGAACGGAAAGGTTGTGGTAGAAAAATAAGTTTAATAAAACAAAAAAAGCGCTGGTTAAAACAACCAGCGCTTTTGAAATCCTTAAATGTTAAATTTCAGGGCCTGTCGGATAAAAATCTTTTTCGGCCTGGTTTATTATATAGATTTGATTCCAGGAGATCGTTTTTTTTTGCAAATGACAATTTTCTCAAAATCTATGATTTCGCAAGAAAATTGTCATCCTGAGGAGGAGCGGAGCGACGACGAAGGATCTTACTCCTCCCAATCTATCTTTACCACATCTTCTTGATGCGACCACTGAATATTAAGTTTTCCTTTGAAAGCTCGTTTTATTTGCTTGGCAATGCTTAAAGCCAATTGGTTTTCAGTGGTTAGAACTTCAATTTTATCTTTTCTCTTTTCTATTTTAATAATTCTATCTAATGGGTCTCTCTTGAAAGCCCTCCCGCCAACATTTTTTATTAAATTAAGTAAATCCCGCTCAACATTCTCTTGAACAGGTCTTTTTATAGAAACCTTACCTTCGTAAGTTCCATCTCTTATCATCCGGCAAGCCGGGCAGATTATAAACTTTATTCGCTTGTCCTGGCTTAACTGCTTGCAGTCTTCTAGCCGGTGATGCCAACTCTTTTTATAATAAACTGAATTACACTCCGGACATATAACGATACTAATTTTGCCTCTACCAAATTCCTGCTCTTCTTTAAGAGATTTAGAAACTCGGGGATGAAAAGCACCTCTAATTTGTCTGGATTGTTTTATTCTGTTTCTCATATGCTTTTATTCTACCATTTGTTGTTTCTGAAGGCAATTGTTGGTATAATAAACCTGAAAATTGCTATATTGCTAAATTGTTATATTGTTGTGGTATAAAAATCATTAACAATTTAACAGTTTAACCATTTAATCATGACCAAGATTGCTATTAATGGCTTTGGCCGAATTGGCCGGGCAACATTCAAAAATGCTATTGAGTCAAAAGAGTTGGAAGTAGTGGCTATTAACGACCTGACTGATATTAAAACCCTGGCTCATCTTCTTAAGTATGATTCTGTTTATGGCATTTACGAAAAAGAAGTAAATTTCACTAAAGATTCTTTGACAATTGATGGAAAGAAATATAAAGTTTTGGCTGAAAAAGAACCAGCTAAACTTCCCTGGAAAAGTTTAGGAGTAAATATTGTTTTGGAATGCACCGGATTTTTTACTAATTACAGTGGTGCGAAAAAACACTTGGAAGCTGGGGTAAAAAAAGTAATTATCAGCGCCCCTTCTAAAAGTCCTGAAATAAAAACCTTTATCACTGGAGTAAACGAAGAAAAGTATAACCCCCAAATTGATAACGTTATTTCCAATGCCTCCTGCACCACTAATTGTCTGGCTCCGGTTGTAAAAATTCTAAACGATAATTTTGGAATTGCTAAAGGATTAATGACCACTATTCACGCTTACACCAGTACTCAGAAAATAGTTGACGGACCACATAAGGACTTGAGGAGAGCTCGAGCCGCCGCCATAAATATTGTTCCAACCACTACAGGAGCAGCAACCACAGTGACTAAAACTATTCCTGAACTTGAGGGAAAATTAGATGGGCTTGCTTTCCGTGTACCGGTACCAGCTATTTCTGTAGTTGATTTTGTCGCTCATCTCAAAAAGGAAGTCACCGTCCAAAAAGTAAATGCCGCCTTTGAAAAAGAAGCTAAAGGAAAACTAAAAGGAATCCTAGACGTTACCAAAGAACCCTTAGTTTCTACTGATTTTATTAAAAACCCTCACCTGGCCGTAGTTGATTTGCCTCTGACAAAAGTGGAAGAAGGCAATTTAGTCAAAGTAATTGCTTGGTATGATAATGAGTGGGGGTATAGTGTGGGGTTGGTTAAAATGACGGAATATATAGCCGGTAAATTATAAACACTAAACGATGAAAACTGTTAAAGATATTGACGTCACTAATAAGAAAGTTTTAGTTAGATGTGATTTTGACGTTCCACTTAAAAACGGTCGAGTGGTTGATGATTTTAGAATTAAAGCAAGCTTGGACACTATCAAATATCTGATTAAACACAAGGCTAAGATTATTCTTTTGGCTCACCTGGACCGGCCAAAGGGGGAAAATATTCCTTCGCTCTCCCTGAGCCCAGTCCAAGATAAGCTGACCGAACTTTTAGAACTTTCTGTGTTAAAAGCGCCAGATTGTATAGGGAAAGTAGTTGAAGAAGCTGTAGCCAAATTACAATCCGGCGAAGTCTTACTTCTTGAAAATTTAAGATTTCATAAAGAGGAAGAAAAAAACAACCGCAGTTTTGCCAAAAAGTTAGCCAGGCTGGGTGATATTTTTATCAACGAAGCTTTTGCTAATTCCCACCGGGCTCACGCTTCAATGATTGGTATCCCACGGTTCTTACCAACCGTAGCAGGGCTGCATCTAGTCCAAGAAGTTAAAGTTTTAAGTGAAGCAATCAGCCGACCAAAACATCCGGTGGTAGTAGTGATAGGTGGAGCCAAGGTTTTAACTAAAATAAAAGTAATAGAAAATTTAAGTAAAATCGCTGACCTGATACTTTTAGGAGGGGTGACTGCCAATGTGTTTCTAAAGTTCAGAGGGTTTAATATCGGCAAATCAAAAACCGATAAAGAGGCCGAAAAATATCTCAAAAAAGACAACCTTAATTGGCTGAAAATCCATCTACCTACTGATTTTTCGCCAAATAGTTTGATTTTAGATATCGGCCCTAAAACTGCCAAAACTTTTGCTGAAATTATCTCTAAAGCTAAAACTATAATTTGGAGCGGACCAATGGGTGTTTTTGAAAAAGAAAGATTTGCCTCTGGCACCAAAAAGATAGCTCAAGCTATCGCTAAAAGCTCAGGCTTCAGTATAGTTGGCGGCGGCGATACCATTGCCGCCTTAAATAGATTCGACCTCTTGGAAAAAATAGATTACATCTCCACCGGCGGAGGAGCAATGCTTGAGTTTCTTGCCGGCAAGAAACTGCCAGGTCTGGAAGCGCTCAAGAAATAAATTAACAGATTTTTTTCTCCATATTTGATATAATAAAAATAAAAGATAAAATAAAATCTTATGGCAAGTCAACAAATTATCGATTACATCAAAAGAACTTTAAAAGCTGGGTTTTTGGAAAAACAAATTAGGGCCACTTTAGAAAGAATCGGCTGGAAAAAAGAGCAAATTGATAAGGGTTTTTCTTTAGTAAAGAAGAAAAAACCTATATCTAAGAGCTTTTTAATTATTCTCCTGGTCGTATTCCTGGCCGGCTTTACCGCTTTTGGCTTTTCTTATTGGCAGATGAGAGAGGAGTTAATTGATCAGACTAAGACAGTTGAGGATTTGGTGAAACAGATAGATACGCTGGAAAAACAGATTGAGGAGTTAGAAATCAAAGAAGAAGCTCCAACCGACGAAACCGCCACCTCCTCTCCATCTTCAAATTTATAGAATAGTTATTATCATGCTCACAAAAATAAAAACAATCCATGCGCGGGAGATTTTGGATTCCAGAGGGAATCCGACTTTGGAAGTGGAGGTTGAATTAACCGGCGGTATCTCTGGCAAAGCATCTGTGCCTTCGGGTGCTTCAGTAGGGAAATATGAAGCAGTGGAACTTCGGGACAATGACCCTAAACGATATCAAGGTAAAGGGGTTCTAAAAGCCTGCCAGAATGTTAATGAAACCATTACTAAAGCTTTAAAGGGAAAGGACTGCGACCAGCAAAGGATTGATGAGCTGATGATAAAACTGGATGGGACTCCCAATAAATCAAAGCTGGGTGCTAATGCTACTTTGGGTGTTTCTTTAGCCTGCGCGAGAGCCGCCGCTCAAGAAAAAAAACTACCACTATATAAATATATTGCCAAGATCTACAACCTACAACCTGCAAACTACAAGCTGCCGGTTCCTATGTTTAATGTAATGGAGGGTGGTAAACATGCTGAGAATAACCTGGATATTCAGGAATTTATGATTGTTCCTCAGCAAAAATCGTTTAAAGAAAATCTTCGAGTTGGTGTTAAAATATTTCAGAGTCTTAAGAAGACTCTCCGAGTTAAAAACCTTGACATAAGAACGGCTGATGAAGGTGGTTATGGACCAAACCTAGAAAGCAACGCTCAGGCTATGGATTTGATCCTGGAAGCCGCCAGATTAGCTGGCTATGAACCGGGTAAGGATATCTTTTTGGCTTTAGATGTAGCAGCTAACACTCTTTATGACGTTAAAGAAGATGCTTACGTTTTGAAACTGGAAAAAGCAACTCTTTCCAGGGAAAGATTTGCTTCTTTATATCAAGAGTGGATTAAAAAATACCCTATTATCTCCCTTGAAGATCCTTTCGCCGAAGACGATTGGAAAGGATGGACACAATTAGATTCAAAGATATTGGTAGTAGGAGACGATCTGACGGTGACTAATATTAAGCGGTTGGAGAAAGCGATAAAAGAAGAAGCGACCAATGCCATTATTATTAAACCCAACCAGATCGGCACTCTTACTGAAACAATAAAGTGCATAAAGCGAGCTCAACAAAATTCATGGAAAGTAATTATCTCTCATCGCTCAGGAGAAACCTGCGATAGTTTTATTTCTGATTTAGCCGTAGCTATCGGCGCAGATTATATTAAGGCGGGGGGACCCTCAGGAGGAGAAAGGATGGCCAAATACAATAGGTTGTTGGAAATAGAAGAAGAATTATGAAACTTAAAAAACCTTATGTTCTAATAATCCTCGATGGTTGGGGGATTGCTCCTCCGTCAAAGGGTAATGCTATTAGCCAAGCTGAAACTCCGAATATGGACGAGTTCTGGGCAAATTTTCCTCATGCTAAACTTTGTGCTACTGGTGAATGTGTCGGACTGGAGAAAAACCAGATGGGCGGTTCTGAGTCGGGACATCTTAACCTTGGAGGCGGCAGAGTTATTCTTCAAGACTCTAAGCATATCTCCAAGGAGATTGAAGATGGTGAGTTTTTCAAAAATCCCAGCCTAAGAAGGGCCACTAATCATGCCAGGGTTAAAAAATCTAAGCTGCACCTGATGGGCCTTCTAAGCAGCGAGGGTAGTCCCCACTCAAATCCCAGACACCTAGAAGCCTTACTTAAACTAGCTAAAAAACAGAAAGTTAAAAAAGTATTTTTACATCTTTTTACCGACGGTAGAGATACACTTCCTCGAAGCGCCTTAAAATACCTCAAAAAATTAAAAGCAACTATTAAAAAAGTGGGCGTTGGAGAAATTGCCAGTATTGGCGGCAGATATTACGGAATGGATAGAACAAAGAACTGGTCAAGACTCTACAAGGCCTATCAGGTTATCGTTAACGGCAACAGCGAAAAAGCAGTGTCTGCAGAGGAAGCAATCGAAAAGTCCTACCAAAAAGGACTAAGAGACGAATTTATTTTGCCCACTGTAATTGTTGATAAAAACGGGAACTCTCGAGGCAAGATTGAAGATAAAGACAGTGTAATCTTCTTTAATCTAAGATCTGACCGAGCCAGGCAATTTTCTAAAATATTTGTCTTAGACAAATTCAATGGACAAAAAAGAAAATATCCTAAGTTAAAAGACTTGTTTTTTGTAGCTATGACCGACTTTGGACCGGAGCTGCCTATACAAACAGCCTACCTTTCTCGTGATATTGGAAAAACTCTGCCGTGGACTTTAAGAAATTTGAAACAACTCTATATTGCTGAAACCGAAAAATACGCTCACATTACTTACTTTTTCAATGGCGGCTTCGCTCAACCAGTAGGCGGGGAAAATAGAATCAATATATCTTCTCCGAAAGTTTCTTCTTACGACCAAGCGCCAAAAATGTCGGCTGGAGAAATCACAGATATAGTGGTAAAAAACATTAAAAATAATGTCTATGACTTTACGGCCATAAATTTTGCTAATGGCGATATGGTTGGACACACTGGTAATTTAGCGGCTGGCATTAGAGCGGTAAAGTTTGTTGATAAATGTGTCGGAAAAATAGTAGATGTCGTCTTAAGAAAAAAAGGGGTGGTCTTTATCACTGCTGACCATGGCAATATTGATGAAATGATAGAGCCAAAAACAGGAGAAACCTTAACTATGCATTCTAAAAATCCAGTACCGTTTATTATTGTTAATGGCCACAAAACATCTAGTTTTAAACTAAAAAAGGACGGAGTTTTAAGCGATGCGGCACCGACTATTTTGGAAGTAATGGAAATAGAAAAGCCAAAAAAAATGACAGGAAGATCACTTATAAAAACTAAAAATAAAAACCATGTATGATGTAATCACAATTGGCGGAGCTACCCGCGATATAATTTTTGTCACCAATTTAGCCCGACTCTTCAAAGGCAAAAAGCTTACTGAACAGATATTTCTTGGTTTTGAATATGGAGCAAAAATAAAATCAAGAATTATTCACTTTGCTCTGGGTGGAGGTGCAAACAATGTTTCAGTGGGACTTAGCCACTTAGGACTAAAGACAGCTGCTCTGGCTTGTGTCGGAAAGGATGCTGACGGTCTTAGCGTCTGGGAAAATCTAAAAGCTAAAGAAGTGGATGCGACTTTTGTCCAACAATCCAGAAGTTTAAGGACCGCCTTTTCCTTTATTGTCACCCATAAAAAATCTCGCGAACACGTGATTTTCGCTTTTACTGGAGCAAACCGAGGGTTGCAAATTAAAAATTGTGGACCAAAAATTGCTGACACAAAGTGGATCTATGTAACATCCCTAGCCGGAAGATGGCAAAAAAATCTAGCTGAAATTGTAAGATTAGTAGAGGAAAACGATATCAACTTAGGATTTAATCCAGGAACAAAACAACTAAAGGCTGGCTGGGGGAAATTAGAAGAGGCTTTAAAACTAACTAAAATTTTAACCCTAAATCAAGACGAGGCAATTGAGTTGATTCTTTCGCGAGACAAAAATCTTCCTTCTCAAAGACCCGAAGATTTAATTAAGAAACTAGTCAGCTGGGGGCCGGAAATAGTCATTATTACCGCAGGAAAAGACGGAGCCTATGCTGGAAACAGAGAAAATATTTATTACGCCCCTGCTTCACCCTCAGAAAGAGTTGACACTACCGGCGCCGGAGATGCTTTTGGTTCAGGGTTTTTGGCAGGCTATATTAATACTGGCGACATCAAAGAAGCGCTGAAGTGGGGGATTGCCAATAGCGGTAATGTTGTCGGCTTCTACGGAGCCCAAGATAAATTACTGACCAAAAAGGAGATTAAAAAAGAGATTAAAGAAATAAATATAAAGTCTTTGTAATCAAAGATTATGACCGATCAACAAAACCATACCCAACAACCTTCTAATCAACCATCAATACTCCCTCCCCTTGGTAATCTTTTGAAAAGAACTTGGCAGATTTACAAAGAAAGAATTAAAGTATTTCTGGGAATAGTGATTATTCCAGTTCTTGTTTCTATCCCCCTAATTATTATCCTTATTACTGGAGCACTTTTGCTGAATAGAAATATCTGGTTTTTTGTGGCCTTTATAGCTGTTTATATTCCGATAATAGTTATCCTTCAGCTTTGGGCAATGCTTGCTCTAATTTACGCTATCAAGGAAAGAGAGGCTAAAATCGGATTAGTAGATTCTTTTAGAAAGGGTTGGCACAAAATTCTGCCTTATTTATGGATTTCTATTATATCAAGCTTATTAATCGTTAGTGGATTCTTTCTTTTCATAATTCCCAGTATCATCTTTTCTGTTTGGTTTAGTCTGGCCATTTATATTTTAGTCTCCGAAGATTTAAAAGGAATAAAGGCGCTTTTTAGAAGTAAGCAGTTGATAAAAGGATATTGGTGGGCGATTTTTGGGAGACTTATCGTTATCCAAATGATTGCCGTCATTCTTACCCTGATAATTTCTCCCTTAATTATGATTTTTAAGAATCCGGCTCTATTTATATTAGATCGTTTTTGGGGAGTGGTAATTTCCTTTTTCTTCTTACCATTCAGTGTCACCTTCTCCTATCTTATTTACGAAGATCTGAAAAGCCTGAAGAAAGATGTGCCTTTTGATACTCCTAAAAGAAGTTTAAAAATCAAATTTATTATTGTTGGGATTGTCGGGATTTTGCTTCTTGGAACCATTATCTGGGCTGGAACTCGACTTCCGACCTCTTTCTGGAAATTATCCTTTAAAACCATAT
>SDBT01007376.1_pt1 | contig 18089 bp, 17 predicted proteins | sample 2277101 | NCBI WGS metagenome assembly SDBT01 (sample SAMN10404973, study PRJNA504765) | marine sediment metagenome | isolation source: marine sediment core GS10_PC15, 103 cmbsf | place: Arctic Ocean: Southern Knipovich Ridge | collected 2010 | reverse complement strand
CATCTCCCTGACTCAATCCTGCAAATGCCTCAACATCAACAGCAAACCCTCTAATCTCATATCCCTTTTTATCTGATATTTCAGCAATCGCTTCTTTTGCATTTTGAAGAAATTGTGCAGAATCTCTTGAAAGAGTATTCTTGCTACTCTCCAATTGCGCTTCGGCAGCTTTCTTTCGCCTATCAATATCCTTAAACTCAGTCATACTTGTCAATCTTCTGCTGATTGAATCAGTAAGTTGCGGCGCATCCACTGGTTGCTCGCAGACTGGGCATTCTGTAAGCGGTACTTTCGTTCCTGAAAGATAGGTCTGGGTTTGCTGAAGGACATTTAGCAAACTGATTGCCTCTTCAGCTGGTAGCCCAGGAACTCGATTCGATCCCCAAATGTCGCTCTCATCCCATTGGGGATATCCTTCGTGGTCAAGGATTCCTTTCGGATCACTCGGATGGGCTGCAGGGAAATTGCGTCGACGCCGGAGTCTCCGAGGATGTGCAGGCGCCTGCCGGAGATCGGATCCTCGAGCCCGGCCCACAGGTTGTACCTTCCGGGAGGAGCGTCGTTGGGGATCTCGATGGTGTGCTCGTCGCGCACGTATACGCCGGGCGGCCAGGAGGAGGTTGGCAGCTCGGCGGAGGTGACCAGGTCTCCTGGGTGCCTGTGCTGTGAGGTGGCCAGGGTCAGATCGACGGGGTCGGAGCGCAGCAGGACGAACGGGCTGAGGTCCTGCTCCAGAGGTTGCCTCGCCTGCCAGTAGAGACGAACTCGGAGGTTTTCTCCCTGCCTGATCCGGCCCTCGGATGCCGAGTAGCCCAGTAGGTCGATTCCGCCTTCCAGGATCGCGTTTTCCACCTCGGTGGCTGCGAACACCTCGTTGGGAGGGGAGGCCATGCGAAAGAGCGAGGTATGGGGGTCGATCCAAGCGGCTTTGGCTGCGAGCAGGACGCCTATGGCGGCGACGATCCACCCGGCGGATGCCAGGCTCAGCTTCGCATCCTTCTGCGGTGCGGCATCCGGTTCGCGGCCTTGCCGTCGGGATGTCAGGAGGAGACCGAATGTCAGTGCGGCGAGAGTGATGAGGGAGACGCCGTTGGCCGCTTTACGCAGTGGCGTGTCGGTGAACCGCACCTCAAGCAGGTGCTCGCCGCTGGGGACGGTCACTCCGATCAATCCGAGCGGGTCCTGGATGTGGATGGGCACCTCCTGGCCGTCCAGGGAGGCCGTCCAACCTGGGTAGTAGAAGGTGGTAAATGTGGCCGTGAAAAGCTGGCCGGCTTGGAACAGGTAGGTATCGGAGATAGCGGTGTGGCCTTGCTCCTCCGCATGAGCGCCCTCGGGAAGCGAGCCGAAGTCCAGCTTGTACACTTTTTGGCGAGCGCGGTAGTTTTTCACCATGGGCGACGAGCGAGGTTGCTCTTTAACCCATATGGGCAGAAACTCCCCCAGCGTTGTCATCCCTATGGCCTGCGTCATCTGTTCGTACTTGATCACGTGGCGGGGAGAAGGGTTGCCATAGCGGACGAAAGGTTTGTGGGGATAGAGATAGCTGAAGGAGGCGATCAACACCACGAGCAGGATGGCGATCAGGAGGACATCGAGGCGGGCCTGACTTCTCTTCTCAGGCAGGACTCGAAGTGCGGCGCCAGCGAGAAAGGCAGCGGCCAGGCTGCAGACGCCCATCATTCGCCAGGGGAATTCCGCCAGCGCCAGCAGTGGGACGTTTTCCCAGAGCCAACTCGATTCCGGCACCATCATGAACGCGGAGGCCAGAAGGAGAGCGAGGAACGCCGGGATTTCCCAGCGCCCTGCGCGATCCAACCGCCCCTTGGCCAACCAGGCGGCCAGGCCGACCGGGATCAGGACTATGGCGGCGGTGCCTATGGACAGGGGAACCAGGGGGTTGACGCTGGAGAAGTCCAGGGGGAGAGATGGGGAAAGGATCTGATCCCAGGTCAGGAATCGCCAGTGGAAGTCGCTGACGTAGATCTCGCTGGTCTGGATCCAGCGCTGCTCGTAGAACGCCGGCAGCCAGAAGAAGGCGGTGAGACCCAGGCTGGATGCTATCGCCAGGAGGATATAGGGAACTCGGCGCCATGTGCCGTAGACCCAGGCTGAGTAGATCGCATAAGCGGCCAGGATGGGTGTGAAAACCAGGGCGTGGAAGTTGTGGCTGAGCATGAGGCCGGCGTGGGCCACGATCAGCAGGAAGAGGCGACTGGCCCTGGCGGAGAGCAGGAAGCTGCGGCAAGCCCAGAGGATCCAGGGGAAGAGGGCCAGGGCGAGGAACTGGGGGTAGTTGCCGCCATACAGCAGGATCTCCCGCAGCCGGAAGGGCGCATACACGTAGGCGGCGGCCGCCACGATCCCGGAGCGAGGGCCCAGGGTGTCCCGAACCAGGAGATACATCCCCACAGAGCACAGGAGGAGGCCGCCCATCTGGACGAGCTTGATGGCCCACTCCAGGGTGGGTCCCAGGAAATGGATGAAAAGGATGGAATACCGCAGAAGGGGCGGCGAGAAGTTGAAGAGAGGATATCCATAGCCGAAGACGAGGTTTGGGGCCCACCGGGGATAGTAGACCCCATCCTGCCAGCACCTGAGCAGCTCGGAGGCGCGGTAGAGGTGGATGGGAGCATCGGCGATGCCGGGAAGTCCCTCCTGCAGCAGGGGAAGGATGGCGAAGGAAGGGAGGATGGCGGCCACGAGCAGGCCCCAATCGAAGTGTGAGAGGTGATTTCTCCAGCGGCTCACGCGTATTGGCCCTCCCGGGCCGGAGACTCTTCGCTCGGAGAGCCTCAAGCCGTGGGCAAGGATCTGGGGAGGGAATTATAGCCTTTGATCCTCCGAGGGGCAACGGTGGCAGGGTCTTCGTCAAATAGTGTGGGCCATGTGGCCACAGTCGAGTTGCTCATCAGGATCCGCAGCCGGAGATCCTGCGGATTGTGATATTTGTAGGCGGCCCGCATTATGGTTTTGACACGGTTGTTCTTGCCCTCGCAGATGGCTGTTCAGTATCATGTCCTTTTCTAGCTGGCGTCTCATCCAGGACCAACCACTTGGGAGCATAGCCAGGCCTCTCCTTGCCTCTATCACCCTCTGTGCTCCATCGCTGTGGGATCTCCGTATCAGTCCCCAGCTTGCTCCCTCTGGACTGCTTGCTTCACCGCCCTTGCGTTGACCGCTCCTGTCTTCTCAGCTACACTGACCACGAATGCGAGCAATTAACCCACAGTGGGTCATGAAGGGAGGAACGGCATGAGGGATGTCATAGTGGAGGTATGTTGTGGCTCGCTGGAAGACGCGATCCTGGCCGAGGAGGCCGGTGCCGACAGGGTGGAGTTGAACAGCGCCATCTTCCTGGGCGGGCTGACGCCCAGTTGCGGCACCATGGCCCTGGCTCGCGAGAGGACTTCCATAAAGACTATCTGCATGATTCGGCCCCGCGAGGGAGGCTTCGACTACTCCGACGCGGAGTTCGAGGTCATGAAGCGCGATCTCGGACAGGCCAAGGGGTTCGGCTTCGAGGGTGTGGTGTTCGGATGTGTGGACGCAAATGGGGATTTCAACCTGCAGCAGATGGATGAATTGAGCCGAATGGCGGAGGGGATGGAGGTGGTGTGTCACCTGGCCTTCGATGTGGTCCGCGATACCCGAAGGGGCTTGGAGCAGTTGATCGACATGGGCTTCACCCGCGTCCTCACCACGGGGCGCAAAGGCGACGCGTTCGAGGCCAAGGATGCCCTGCGCGCCCTGATCGAGCAGGCCGACGGGCGCATCCAGATCTTGTGCTCCGGGGGTCTCCAACCCCACAACTTGTCGCGTTTCCTCGACGATATGCCCGTGGTGAGAGAAGTGCATATCGGGCCCTTCGCCCAGAAGGTGGATACCTCCACCCAGCTGAACCCTGAGATCCACTTCGGTGGCCCCCTGATGATGCGCGAGGATCGCTACACGGCGGTCAGCGAGGAGCTGATGGCGCGCTTTGGGGAGTGGCGAAACCAACGACCGACTTGAGCCTTCTCCAGCGTGCCGCGATGCGGGGAGCCTACATGGGTCGAAGGATCGCGACTTGAAGCGGTGCGAGCGCACGACAAAGGGCCCTGACTGGTGATAGTGTCAGGGCCCATATCGAGCTCCGTTCCCCAGATCCGAGATGGCTAAAACGGATCCGAGCCTTCCATATCCGCTCGGCCTGGGAGAAAGAGCTCGGCCGCTTGCCTAAGCGGCCGTCCCGCCACCACCACCGCCTCCTCTGGTCCCCAGGCGGAACTTCCTCGCCACAACGACCGCCACTACCAGGCCCAAGCCTACGAGGAATGCTTCCAGGGGTCCGAAGCCTGTCTCCGGTATCTCACCGGTAGAAGGCGCGGTGGTGGGCGTCGCTCCAGGAGCAGGAGTCTCACCTGGGACTTCCGTGCCCTCACCCACCACTTTGGTGGGGGTGGGTGTCGCCTCGCTGGGCGTCGGAGTGAAGGTGGGCGCGGGCGTTCGAGTCACCGTCGCCGCTGCCACAGGCGTGGGCTCGGTCGGCTCGCCGCTCATGCGGGTGAACAGAACGAATCCCCCGATCCCCACCAAGCCAACGATCAACAACCCCACCAAGGCCACGGCGATTATGATGAACAGCCGGCTTCCTCCCTCTTCCACAGGTACCATCTCGCTCATATCGTTTCTCCTTTCCCTATCGAGGCCGCAAGTATGCGAAGAGCCACGTAAACGGTAAGATCGCTAAATCGCATACCTTACATCTAGTATGTCGCACACATTATAACACAAACTGTGGCCCTCGCCTAGCCCTGGCATTATGTTTTTGTACCACAATACCGATTTTTAAGGTGTTTTAAGGTAATTTTTAAGGTTAGCGACTATCCTATCCGCTCCAAGTTGGCGAAAGGGACGAAAGCCAAGGTCCCATCGTCGAACTTCACCTCCGCTCCCCAGAGGCGCTCCCCGGTTTCCACAATTCGAGAACTGTCTGGCAGGTTCGCAACTGTGCCCACCCGACCCATGTGCGGCGCTCTTACCACTCGCACTCGCTCCCCTTTGGCGAGCTCCTTCGTTTGAGGTGGGGGTTCCGCCGCCTCCCTCCCGGGTTGATAGGTAGGAATGATCACTTCCGGCCGACGTCCTTCCAGTGGTGGGCTCATCGAACCATCCATCATGGCCTCGCGACCCTCCGTGGACTGGAATATCTGGAAGGCCATGGGACACATGGGGATCATCCCGAATCCCTCGGTGATCACCACCGACAGTTTGAGGGACTCGGCCACCTTTCCCACCTCGTAGTCCAGGCTTCCTACCACGATCCCCCGCGCTCCCACCTCCTCGGCTCGACGGAGGCCCGCCTCATCGACCGACGCCCCCGCCACGATGACGGCGGCAGTAGCGCTTGCGTCGATGTCATCCGCACCGACTCGGGCCGAAGGTGACCCAGCCAGGACTTTCACCGCACCGTAGGTCTCACCGCCCGTTCCCCAGATACCCTGGACCAGCGACGCCGTAGTCTCCACCACCACGCCGTAGCGGGGCACAACGTTGGCGATGCTCCCTTTAAGGTAGGCCCGAAGCTCTAAGGGTTTCGCCTCTTGAAGGATCATGACCCGCCCGTCAGCCACATCCGCGATTCGGCCGGCCACCGGCGAGCGACAGCTGACCTGGAAGAAGCTCACCGCAGCGCGCTTCTCGGCGATGACTTCACCTTGGGCCACAACGCAACCCTCTCCTTTGACCAGCGCCTTGGGCAACTCCTCCGGTTTTACCTGGAGTGCTTCGGCTACGTTGAGAGCCCGAAGAGGCCCGGGCACCTCCGCCCTAGCTACTACATCGTTCGGGTCCACCCGGTCGCCCACCCGAGCCAGGACCTGTCCCTCCACTGGGAGCAATCGCTCGCAACTGATGACCGTCAGCGCCTCGATCCGGGTTAGGTTCGGATAATGCAGCATCTCGGATTTCCCCCTAGAAGCCCAAAGCTCGCATCCAGCGTGCTACTGACTCCCGGCGCTTCCTCTCGTCGGAGGGCATGGCGATAGGCCGTCCCCGTACGTCCAGGATCACTCCCAACATGCCTCCCTCCACCTCCACCGATGCCCCTTTCCCTTTGACGCCCAGCCCGATATCCAGCTTCCGGGATGGGCGCAGCTCCAGGACAGCTCTCCTCCCCGCTTCCAGTGGCAGGACCTCGATGGAGCCGAATGGGATCTCCCCATCGATCGTGCTCTCGTCCGCGTACTTCAAACGGAACTTCAGGGCCGTTTCGCCTTCCTTCTCGCTCCCCAGTGGGGCTATCAGGGTTCCCAGCCTGGCGAAAGCATCTCTTTCCAGAACCTGCGCCGCCGCTACCGGATGCACAATGGCCGTAGCGCCAAGCTGTGGGACGAGGCTGAGGCAGTCCAGCGCCAGCTTCGCCACTCCTACCGGCTGGAGCGCATCCATCAGCATCAAGGCCGCCTGTCCTGGCCAGGGGACGCGCGACAGCACTCGCCCCCGCCCCACGATCAGGTCGAACGGCTTCATCATCCACTGGAAGCCGCGTCCGTTCTCACCATCCGCCGCGAGGCGTATCGCTTCGCGCGCCGTCGCCTGCTCCAGGAGGTGGTCCTCCTCAAGCTGGGGGATCGTCCACGGACGGAGCTCCTTGTTCATCAGCCAGTTAGCGACCTCGCCCGAGCCGATCGCGCGGGGGAGCCAACGGGAGATGCCTTCGTAGCCGCTTGATTCACGGACTCCAACGATGCCTCGCCCCACTCCCAAACCGCCCCTGACCGAAGATCGAAATTCCCCGTCCTCGATGGAAACTAGATGGGTGAACGTGTCCCCGACGTCGACTCCCAGGATGCGGGGAAAGTCGTATTGCCGACTGATGAAATGGATGACAAGGCCGAAGGCGCTGCTTGTTGGCAATATGGGGGCCACGCTCAGGCTCGCCAGGTCTGCGAATCCAGGAAGCTTTGCCATTGCTTTCTGCTGGTAGATCTCCTCCAACTCCCTGCTAGCGTCGCCCAGGTTCTCGGACTCCAGGCCGGGCCGGACGTTTTCCACCACTCGGAAATTGATGCTGTCGGACAGCCGCTCGGCCACGATGGATCGGGCTTCCTTGTTGCCTGCGAAGATCACTTCGGGACGATCGGCGGGTCCCAGCAGGGAACAGGCGGTAGCAACGATGCGTGCGATCTCCTCGTGGGCTTCGATGGCTCCCCCATCGAAGCCCCCAGCGATTAAGATCACGTCCGGTTTCAACCGGTAGATGTCCTCGATCTTGGCCTCCGCCCCGCGTTCATCGCCCCACCGCTTTCCTTCGCCCGCCAGGACCATGACATCTTCCAGCACCGAGTACGTGCTTCCCACCGCCCTCCGGGCGCTGGACAGGCTGAGATCGCTGCCCAGCGCTGCTACCATCACCCTAAGCGGCGGAGCGGCGCTGGTGGTGGACACGAAGGCATCGATCCCTTCTCCCCCATCCTGCTCGGGGATCAACAGCTTCCCATCACGCGCCATCAACTGACGCCCCATGATCTCCTCGATTCGGTAGGCAGCTTGCCGAACCCCTATCGTTACATCCGCCAGAGGCGGCCGAAAGCTGGAGGGAACCTCGCCACGAGCGACGAAGCGATAGTTCCCATCCACCAAGTCGATGAGGGCTGCCGCGGTGGTGTTGCTGCCGCAGTCGACCGCCAGTATGGATTCGCGTTCCTGTCCATCCATCATAGTCCCGCCCTCAAGAATCCGATCATCACAGAAGGTTCAACCAGTCGCCCAGCAGGAAATTTATCCTGCCCACCAGGAGCGAGACGCGCGCCATGATCGTGTTGGCGAAGATCGCACCGAAGGTCAACATGATGACGTATCGGCCGATGGACGCCACCCAACGCGCGACGCCTCTCCGTTCGACCCCATTATCCTCTCCGACTCCCCAGGTGAAATAGAAATAGGCCAGCGTGGCCAGTGTGCCCACCGCGATCATGATCTGGTTGACCCAGTTCCCCCATCCGCCGGCGTCGCCGGGCCACAGGGAGATCATCGTGTCCCCGACTTGGGGGAGAATGGAGCCCGCCAGCGCCCCTCCGATCCCCAGTGCAACGCCTACGCCAAAGAGGTAGGCCACCGATGCGCTCCCCAGCCATGAGAAACTGGGCGAAGCCTTGGACAGCAGCAGGACCCCCAGAATCAAGGGAACGATGAGGTGCCAGTTGCCGGAAGGATCCTCGATGAGGGGCTGGATGAGCCTCGGGCCTAGGATGGTGTGGAAGGTCACCACCGCCGCGTATCCCAAAGCCACCGCGATGAACAGATGCTCCACTAGCCGGTAGAGGGGGTTATCTGCGAAGAGATAGCTGTAGACGAGCAGGGTCAAGGCCGCTGCTACCCAGAGTCCGAGCGGATCCATCAACCTTCTCCCCTCGATGCCCCAAAGATATAGGCCACGTTCCCTACCAGGATCAGAAGGACCACCAGGACATGGACGGCGGATTGCGAATCCATCGCGGCCACCGCCCGACCAGGGCTGTTGTTGGCGATCTCATACTCCGCTGCGCCTGCTATTCCCCCCATAATCCCCTGGAGCTGACCCGAACGGTAGTAGGGTTCCGCCCCCACCAGCGCCGTGCCGCTCACTGCAGCCAGCAGAGGAACCTCGGATCGGCTGCCCACCTGCTCCACCCACCAGCGCACGAACCGCGCATCCCCCGCTACATCGATAATCGCCTCGACATCCTCTAGGTGGCTGATCCCTTGCATAGCTGAGAAGCCAGAAACCGGCTGGCCGTCGCGATAATCGTGCAAGAACATGCTCGGCAACCCCTGGACGAGGATTGCCCGCAGCGCCACTTCGTTGCCGCTGAGATAGCCCAGGTTCACGTACGATTTCCCATACTCCCGCTTCGAATAATCGGCCTCTATCGAATTCAACATCTGCTGGGCGATGGCGGCTCCCTGGGGTGTCAGGCTCATCGTCAGCACACTGACCCCTTTTCTCATGAGTTGGTCCATTATGATTCTGGCCTGGGGATCCATCTCCTCCGCCGTCGCCGGGTCATAATCGAAGGACATCAAGACATGAGATCCAGGGGGAAGCGCCTCGACGGTATCGAAGAAACTGCCGACCTCAGAGGACACGGAGATGCTGGTCCCGGACCAGTCGGACTGCAGAAGGAAAGGCACCACCACGGCCAGCAGAACCATCGCAAAGATCACCCGGTATCCCCAGCTTGGAAGGGTGCCGTGCGCGCCTCTCGCGGGAATCTGGCCCTCAACCATTATCCGATGTGCCATGACCTCCTGCAGTGCCTCCGCCTGGCTCAAGTCGTCGGCGGAAGTCGCCTTCGAGGGCTTCCCTTGGGGCAGGTGAGGCCATGCCAGCGCTGGCTCCAGGGGAAGCACTCCTTTCACCCCTGCTAGGATTCCTGCCTCCTCTCCCGGATCGGCGAGGATGGGTTCATCGATCCGACCGCGCGTCCCCTCGCCGGAAGGGGCGGCTTCCGTCTCCTCATCGGCGGTCAGCGGCACCTCGGAGGGGGTGGATGCCCTCAACTCCCGCACCCAATCTGGCGGTTTCTCATAATGCTCGGAAGGGCCGACATCTGTGGGGCGAAGTCCCGCGTCCTCATCTGTGGGGCGAAGTCCCGCGTCCTCATCTGTGGGGCGAAGTCCCGCGTCCTCACCTGTGGGGCGAAGTCTAGCATCTTCGGAGGCTGGCGGGGTCGCAGCCTCGCCCTTTGCCTTGGCCGGCGCCTTCGATTGGAGCAGATCTTCCGGCCAAGATTCCAACACGCCTCGCACCCAATCCAGGGACAGCGTTCCGGTGTCATCGATGCCCAATCCCGCATCCTCACCTGTGGGGCGCGGTGCTATGGCTTCCGGAGCGGATGGGGTCACCGCCTCACCCCGATCGATGGCCTCCTCTCGAGGTTCCCTCGTACTCTCCGCTTCGCCCTCCTCTTCCGGAGACACCTCCCCCTTGGAGGGAGGCTCGCGTCCGGCGACCTCCTCGCCTTCTGCCTCCGGCAGGCGCAGATCGCCCGTCACAGGGCGCAGCGCGTCCTGCACCCATTCCAGGGTCAGCGTGTCAGTGTCGTCTATGCCCGACCATGCCTCCTCATCCGCGGGGCTGGGGCTCACCTCTTCAGGAGTGGGCGGGGGCGCCGACACGCCTTCTGCCTCGGCCGGCGCCTCCGAGAGCGGGAGATCCTCCGACGGGAGCTGCAACACGTCCCGCACCCACTCCAGGGATGCCGTGCCGAGAGCGCCGGTTTCCAATCCTGCGTCCTCACCCATGGGGCGCGGTCCCGCGTCTTCACTCGTGGGGCGCAGTCCCGCATCTTCATCTGTGGGGCGTGGCGCTATGGCTTCCGGAGCGGATGGGGTCACCGCCTCACCGCGGTCGACGGCCTCCTCTCGAGGCCCCCTCATACTCTCCGCTTCGCCCTCCTCTTCCGGAGATGCCTCTCGCTCGGAGGGAGGCTCGCGTCTGGCGACCTCCTCGCCTTCTGCCTCCGGCAGGAGTAGGTCATCCGTCACAGGACGCAGCGCGTCCTGCACCCATTCCAGGGTCAGTGTGTCAGTGTCATCTATGCCCGACCCTGCCTCCTCATCCGTGGGGCTGGGGCTCGCCTCTTCAGGAATGGGCGAGGGCGCTGACACGCCTTCTGCCTCGGCCGGCGCCTCCGACGGGGGCCGCAACACGTCCCGTACCCACTCCAGGGATGCCGTGCCGAGAGCGCCGGTTTCCAATCCCGCATCCTCGCCTGGAGGCGGCGAGGGGGGCTCTGCCTGGCTGCCGGCGACCTCCGGAGGCGAGGCCTCTGCAGGCTGGCTTTCCGCGAGCTCTTTCAGCCAGTGGTCGACCACATCCCCGCCGGGCTCCGCAGGCTTCTGAGATGCGAGCGACAACCATGCGCCACAGGCACTGCAAAAGAGGCTGTCGGAGGGATTGGGCTCCTGGCAATTGGGGCAACGCAGGGTACCTGCGGTCGCCGCCAGGAAGTGTCCGCAAGCCTGGCAGAACCGAGCTCCTTCCTGGTTGGCTGCCCCACACTTCTCACAATAGGTCATTCGGCCCAGCTCCTGCCAACGGCCTCAGCGTTCCACATAAGGGCGATCTATTCCCAACAGGACCCTCAAGCCAGTGGCCACGGCTCCCAGCGCCCCTCCCAAGATGATGCCGCGCATTCCAGCGGTAGCGGGGACCTGCATTATCCAGTCCTTGATCCCAGGCAGCTGGCCCCAGATTGCCTTTCCTACCGGCACCTGTCCCAAGAGAACGATCACTCCTGCCACCAGCAGGATGCTAGCCTCGATGCTTCGAACTCGAAAGACCCGATAGGCGGCGGACACGACGTAGAAAGCCAGCAATGAGAAGATGGTGGCTTGGAGGGGAGAGTAAACGTTCTGGAAGAGCCACCGGATGGCCGGCGCTTCCGGCCCCCTGGCGCCGGGCATCAGTCCCAAGATCAGAACCACAAGCAGTGCGATGACCAGAACGAGCCCGTAGGGCCAGCCCTTCTCCCGGCGTACCGTTCGGTTCAGATGAACCGAGAGAACGTTCAGAATCCCCAAGATGAGCGCAAAAGCGGCCAGGATGACAGCCCAATCGGCCAGGATGGCGCCTATCCTGTCCAGGAGGGAATGGCTAATGAAGAAATCTAGCAGAACCACGATCCCGAATGTGATGGCGATAGCTGTCGGGACGATGCGCTTCAAGGCCACCTCCTCACCATTGGACGCCAAGGGTCTTGAGGATGATGCCCACCAGAATGGCCGCGATCATCAAGGTGCGAAGCCAATCCTGAGCCACCAGGCTGGCGAGGTGCCATGGGAGGCGTGCCAGATAGGCGCCTCCTGCATACAGCTCCTCGCCCATAAGGAGCTCATCGGCGGTGGCATACTGAAAGGACAATACCTGAGGATCGCTCGAACCCGCTAGCTGCTCTATGCCTTGAGCCGCGCCGGTTTCCCCCATCAGCAGGTACTCCTCGCCGAAGCTCCCGGCCATGGTGTGGGAGGCTATCGGCTCCTGTCTGAGGGCAGTCATGACTCCCACGGCGTAAGCGACTGAGTCGGGGGCTATGAATCTGACCTCATTCGGGTCGTAATCGGCCTCACTTCCCGCCTCTGCGTATCCTTGTTTCAATAGGCCCTGAGCCGCCACCATGGTCACCGGGTCCGCCACCTGGGTCAACAGGGGAACCTTGGCCACCGTGGTTTGCCTCGCAACTTGTTTCATGATCTGGAGCCCCGCCAGGGTTTCCAGCGTGGTCGCTCCTCCGATGCTGCCACTTCCCAGGGTGAAGATCGACGCTCTCCCCATCTCGACGGCGCGCGTGGCAACCTGGCCGATACGGTCGAAGGCCTTGATCGGGCGGAGCGCGACGCGCCTTCCAGCGCGGATTCGAATCCGGAAGATCAGGATCAGGCCCAGGAAGAGGATCAGTATCATCAGCATCAGAGCTTCCGACCCGCCGATCATGTCCACGATATCGCCTTTCTCCAACGAGTCAAGCGGACCACTAGGGGACCGGGCGATCAGCCCCGACTGCCCTCCAAGCGGCAAAGCAATCGCTCGATATTGTCGCGGTCCTCTAGGAGCAACGCATAATCCCCGAGGAGCTTATCCTCCCAGATGAGCCCCAGAACCGGCTGCGAAAGGAGGATCAATTGGCTTCCCAGGAAGCTGAGGGGTTTGTTGGCCTCCAAAAACATCAAGGCGGGGGCTACCATTCCCCACGCGTTCAGCTGGCTCACCAGTCTCTCGATCAATTCATCTCGGCGCGACACGCTGAGTCCCATAGAACCGCATCCCGGATAACTTTCTATCAGTATACCACAAAAACAATCGCGCTTCTAGCCCGGTTCGCGATCAGGGGATGAGTCGCCTGGTCGAGCCGATGGGAGCGATGCCCCACGCGGAGGCGAGTCCTTCGCCCTTGCTAGGATCGCTTCCGCGTCAACGTTCCCACTATCGCCGAAGTTCTCTCTCGAAGGCGGATGGAGGTAATGGCGCGGTGAGCCGCTCGCTCCATCCTGGCATCTCCTGCCCGCTTTCCGCCCGCAACCGCGCGCTCCAGCGCTTCCAGGGTATCGGCGTCGCCCACCTTTCCCAGGCCCTCGGCGGCACGGCGACGCACCTCGGGGTCAGGGTCCGACAGAGCGCGAACCAATCCTTCGACGGAGCGACGATCGCCCACCCTTCTCAAGGCACTGGCAGCCGCCCTCCGCACCAGCAGGTCTGCATCGCCCAGCGCTTCCGCCAAATCGGAGGATTCGCCTGGGCATCCAGCGCGGCCCAATGCCCCGGCGGCCGCCCTACGGACCGCCGGACTCTCATCCCAGAGCGCCTCTCTCAGGGCGGGGGCGCTCTGGGATGAGCCGATGTGGCCCAGCGCTTCCGCCGCGCTCATGCGCACCTCTGCGTTCTCGTCGTGCAGAGCTTCTATCAAGCCGTCCATGGAGCGCTGATCGTGCAAGAGACCCAGTGAATCAGCAGCGGCTCCTCGCACCCGTGGGCTGTCAGCCTTCAGGGCATCGACCAGGCGGTGGAATGGAGCCGCCCTCTTTCTCCAAGGAGGCCAGCGGGGGCTTGGAGAGGTGATTTGAGCCAGGGAGACCGCCGCCTCCCATCGCACAAAGGGGTGCTCGTCGTCCATCGCCCTGACCAGTGCCGTGACGGCGTCGCCCTCGCTGTATTCGCCCAGGTCCTGCGCCGCCTCCCACCGAACTTGGGGGTCATCGTTCTCCAAAGCCTGGATGAGGGCTTCCAGATACTGCCGTTCGTCCTTGTTCAACTTGCGCCTTTCCCGCTCTCCGGCGTCGGAGCCGGTCACGCCCTGCCTCTGCCTTGAGGGATGTCTTTGAGAACCTCTCTGGGGCGAGCGATCTGGAGCGCCAGGTGATACACCCGCGCCCCGTCTTCCACCACCGCCGCGATCTCATAGGCTAGATCTAGGGTGGGGGCGATGGCAAGGATACCGTGCCTTTCCAAGATGACCGCCGGGCGATCTCCCATCGCCTCCAGCGCGTGGGCGCCGATCTCCTCGGTGCCGCTGGGCGCGTAGTCGGCGATAGGGACGCTTCCATCGATAAAATGAGCCAGGGTCACGAGGACGGGAGGGATCTCCCGCCGAAGCAGCCCCAAGGCGTTGCAATATGGCGAGTGAGTGTGCACCACACCGTTGACGTCGGGTCGATCCCGGTAGATTCGGAGGTGCATCGGGGTCTCGAAGGACGGCTTGCGAGCCCCATCGAGCACCTTCCCTTCCAGGTTGAAGACCACGACGTCCTGGGGTCCCATGACGTCGTAGGAATAGCCGCTGGGAGTGATGGCCACGTAGCCAGTCCCGGCGTCCCGGGCACTGAAGTTGCCCATGGTTCCGGGCATCAGGCCCGCTCGAGAAGCCCTGCTGGCGATCTCCACCACCTTATGCCTCAGATCTTCCAGCAACATCGCTGCCCTCGATATGCGATCTTGGCTGGGGCGGAAGGATTCGAACCTCCGATGGCGGCTCCAAAGGCCGCTGCCTTACCGCTTGGCGACGCCCCATCCTGTGGGCACATACAGTCTACCGCTCCCAAAGGCCAGTGTCAAACCGTGAGGGCCTATTGGCACGTAGGGCTGGCGCATATATGGAGACGGCGAACGGTTGCGGGGACGCAGCCGGGTCACGGCATCCGCATGTCCATCCCGGCGCCCCTCGTCCGCTCTATTCTGTGACGATCTCGACGTCCGTGCTCATCCCCCAGCGCAGGCCAGGCGGTTGCTCGCCGAGCTCCACGTAGACAGCATAGACCACATCACCGCCGATGGTCGTGGATTGAGGCGCAATGCCCACCACCTGCCCCTCGATCTCCTCTCCGAGAGCTTCCACGTAGACGATGGCCTCTTGCCCGAGCGCAACCCCGGCCACATCGCGCTCGCTCAGGTCGATCGTCTCGACTTGCAGGTGAGACAGGTCTGCGATGGCCACCACCGGCTGTCCGGGGGTCACTGTCTCGCCGGGGCTGATCGTCAGTGCGCCGATCGTCCCGGGAAAGGGCGCACGAAGCTCGGCTTGCTCCAGCGATACGCGGGCCATCTGCAGGGCCGCTTCGGCCTGATCCACCTGGGCCGTCGCCGCGGCGACCTGTTCCGCGGAGGGACCCGTTTTCAGGATGGACAGCCGTTGTTCCGCCTCGGTCTGCCGGGCTCTTGCCGCCTCCACGGCCGCTGACGCCTGGTCTACCTGGGCACAAGTGGCCAGGGCCTGATCCTCAGCCTGGATCACCTGGATCCGCGCTTCTTCCTCCTCCAGGGTCACGCCCTGGAGCAGAGCCTCGTACTGGGCCTTGGCCGCCTCATAGGCGATGGTCGCCTGCTCTAGGGCCAACGCCTCGGGGCGCGCCTGGATGTCGGGAGTGCTTTTCACCCGGTCGTAGGCCGCCTGGGCCTGGCGGACCTGCGCTTCGGCCAGCTTCACTTCCGCCTCGGCCGCGACGATCTGTCCTGCTGGCAGGCCGGCTTCAAGCTGGCCAGACTGAGCTTGAGCGACTTCGAGGGCCACCTGGGCGGCCGCAATCCCCGACCGCGCGACGGCGCACTGGGCCTCCGCGCTCTCCTTTGCCGCCTCCGCCTCACTCACCAGGGCTTCCGCCAGGGAGACTGCCGTCTCCGTGACCGCGATCTCACCCGGCGTGGCGCCAGCCACCAGGTGGCTCAGGTTCGCCTGGGCGGCCTGTACTTCCGCTTCGGCTTGCGCCACCTGCGCCTCCAGATCGGCCGCCTCCAGGGCGACAAGCACCTCGCCAGGCTGCACTTTGTCGCCCAAGGCGACATCCACCCGGGCCACCCGCCCGGGGATGGTGAAGCTGAGCTGCGCCTCGTGCGTGGATATGATCTTGCCCGAGGCGACCACCACGTTGCCGCCGCTGGGGCGAACATCGGTCGCCGCGGGCGGGGCCGTGGCGACAGGCGTGGGCTGCTCCGCTGGGCCAGAGCCACAGCCAGCCAACGCCAGCGACAGCGCCAACGACAGGGAAGCCGGGAGCCACAGCTTCTGCATAGGTCTACACCTCCTCGACTCGCCCCCGTTCAAGCAACTTTGCCATTCTCAACGACTCGACCGTCGCGCAGCTCAACGACCCGCCGCGCGAACGATATGACGCGAGGGTCGTGGGTGGCGAAGATGAACGCCGTGCCGGTCTGCTCATTGAGACGCTGCATGATCTTCATGACTTGCTCGCCGTTAGCGGTGTCCAGATTGGCCGTCGGCTCGTCGGCGAGGACCAGCGAGGGCCGGGGCGCCAAAGCGCGGGCGATGGCAACGCGCTGCTGCTCTCCGCCGCTCATCTGGTTGGGACGATGGGTGATACGGCCCTCCAGGCCGACGGCGTTCAGCAGCTCCATCGCGCGCTCCCGTCGCTCTTTGGAATGGACTCCATTCAAGAGCAGCGGGAGCTCCACGTTCTCGTAGGCGTCGAGGACGGGAACGAGAGCAAAGAACTGGAAGATGAATCCTATCTTCTCCCGTCGCACGTCGGCGCGCTGGTTGGCGTCGAAGCGAGTGACATCTTGGCCATTGATCTTGATTGAGCCGCTATCGGGCCGATCGAGACAGCCCATCAGCTGCAGGATCGTGGTTTTGCCCGATCCGGAAGGGCCCACCAGAGTAGTGAATTCCCCCTCTGTGATGCTCAGGCTCACGCCATCCACGGCGCGGGTCTCGACCTGGCCAATGCTGTAGATTCTGGTTACGTCTTCCAGCTGGACGACTTCCATGAGAACCCTCCTCCACCGATTTCTAGAGCGAACGCAGCGCTTCCACCGGCTCCAGCCGGGCGGCGAACCAGGCGGGATACAGGGATGCGAGCAGCGTGATCGCAAACGTCCAGGCCGAGAGCGACAGCATTCCGCCGGGGTTGAAACGGGCGTTCATGGTTGAGCCGAGGGCGATGCCTGCGGCTGCCTCGCCCATGCTGCCTATCGGTATCCCCGTCTGGGCCAGGTAGGCCACGCCGGCGGAGCCCAGCACGATCCCAACAGCGAGGCCGGCCAATCCCAGCAGGGCAGCTTCAAGGAAGAACATCAACATGATCTGCCGCCCTTTCATGCCCAGTGCAGCCAGGATGCCCAGCTCCCGAACGCGCTCGAAGACCGACATCAGCAGGGTGTTGGCGATGATCACCGCCACGATCAGGATGACGATGCCATACAGGATGACGTAAAAAGCCATCCCCGTCTCGATCGTTATCAGGAAGACCTCCAGCAGCTTTTCCCAGGTTAGGACGGCGACGCCGGGGCTCTTCAGAGCAGCCGCCACCTGGTCGGCGTCATCCTGCCGGTGGAGCAGCAATACGATCGCGCTGGCATGCCCGTCGGTACGCGTCAGGGCCTGCGCTTTTGACAGAGGCGTGAAGACCGCGCCGTCGTCGTAGCTGAAGACGCCGGTTGAGAAGAGGCCACGGATCGTGAACGTCCCTTCGGTGCCTCGCCCGTCCGAGTCGACGACGGCCAGGCTCGCCCTGTCCCCCACTCCAAGGCCCAGGTCGTCCGCCAGCCGCTGGCCGATCAGAATCCCGCGCCGATCATCCGGCGCCAGGAACTCACCTGCCACCATGGCCTCCCGAAAAGGATCGTAGAGTGAAGAGGTGGCGTCGATGCCGAAGATCCGCGTTCCAACCGACTCCTCCCTGGTGTTGAGGATGCCGCTGGCCCAGAGAACCGGCGCGGCGGCCCTCACCTCGCTCAGCGCGCTCGCCCGGGCCGCCAGCGCATCGGGACTGTCCAGCAAATCGTCCCATTGCAGGCTCACCTTTTCATCCTCGTAGGAGGTGGCGCGCACCTGCACGTGCCCCGTCTCCAGCCGGATGCTGTTCTCCAGGGTGGACTCCATAATGCCCGAGATGAAGCCGTCCAGGACGATCAGCAGCGTCAGCCCCAAAGCCACCGCCATCAGGGAGAAGAACGACCGCCGCCGGTTGCGTCCCAGGTCTCGGTAGGCGATGGCCCACAGCTTACTCAGTCCCATCTTGCACCTTTCCCTTCCAGCCTTCCAGCAAGCTCCAGAACCCCCGGGCAGGCGCTTTCTGGTCGCGCGTTGCGCTACACATGGCGCAGGGCCTCGGCC